>LAHS01005819.1_pt1 | contig 17831 bp, 18 predicted proteins | sample 329651 | NCBI WGS metagenome assembly LAHS01 (sample SAMN03275699, study PRJNA271635) | activated sludge metagenome | isolation source: sample C-1 Sludge from hydrolytic chamber (first chamber) of Anaerobic... | reverse complement strand
ATTTTGATTCAGTTAATATAGATCCGATATTAATAAAATATGATAATACTGTTAATCTTCCTATATTATTAAAAAAATATTATGTATTTGAAGGTTGGTTGTGTGATGGTGTTGAAGTTCCTGATAATTTTAAGTTTAATTATCTTGAGAACATACATTTAACCCCCAAATATAGAGCTGATGATTATAATGAAATGATGGAATTTTTAGAAATGATGGATAATTGGCTAGATTCTGCTAACAGTCTAAGAATAAATAATGCAGTTAAAATTAAAGAAAGAGCAAGTAGTAGTAATTATTTAATCACAACAAACGATATAACATACATTTACTCAGAATACGGTTATTATGAAAATAAACTATTCATTAATGGAGAACTTGATAGTCATACATTAGTTAAGGAGGATCAATTAGGAACTGTATACTTATATAATATTGAATCTAGACTAGGTAAAACAAGTATATATACTAAAGAAGTCATTAGTGAACCTGTGGATCCTATAAATAATGATGATATTATATTTAGTGAATTAACTAGAGAAATGACTTATGAAAAGAAGGGTCATAATAATTTTTTGGTTACTTCAACAGTATATCATTTTAGTTTTCTTAGTGAACTTATTGGTAATTTTAGTAGATATGAAAATGAAATAGTTTATATACAATTTAATTTTGATGAAGTTAACAATATTTTAAATATTCGTTTAAATACAAAACTAAACTTTTATCTTGATTATGAAATGATTATAGATGAATTTAATGTTGAAATGATAGACATTGAGTCAGATGAGTATGAGCAAATAGGAACTTATCAAAACCCAGAAATCATTAATGACATAAGTCAAACAATAACAAAAACTCAAGCACGGGTAGGAGGTTCTTCAAGCTACCAACACTACTACTTAGTAGATCTACAAGAAGGTTATTATTTATTCGATTTTGAAAAGCATAAATATGATTCAATTAATTCAGATTATAGTATTAGTTTATACAACAAGAATGATTTTTCTGTTGGTCTTCATCCAATTACAAATTCAATGACGATCAACGGTAAAAGAATTTTTTATGTAGAGGCTGGAACATATAAAATGCTAATTGAAGGAAGTCAAATATTTGGTTATAGCTTCAGTTTAAAACAATTAGATTATGTATCCTATTTAGCCTTTACTAATCCACAACAAATAGAAGATAATATAAGCGGTGTAATAGAAGGGATATATGATCTAAATATATATTCGATTGAAATAGAAGAATTATATAAAGTATTAACAATTACAAATGTTGAAACGAACCATACAATTGTTCATATAAATCCGGATGGTAAATATAGATTTTATAAGAATATACAAGATATAACTAGTTTTGAAATTCGTAAAGGGAAAAATATAATCATAATTACAGGAAGTGAATCAACAACTTATAACCTCAATATTGAAATTACAAACGAAATAATTCCTTAAATTTAATAAAATATGTAATATTACAACTCAATGAATATGTGGGTTGCATACTAACTTTATAATAACTAAATTTTAAACAATGAAAATAGCCCTCATTAAAGAGGGCTATTTTCATATATTCTTGAATCTAAGATGAATAGTGAATAATCAATTTCATATCCATCAGGAGTAACAAGTTGAAACATAATTGATTCTTTATAATTAATAGGATTAATTTCTTTATGATTAACTAATAGTATGTTTATACCTTTCCTTAAAGGGTCATGAACAACGACAACTTGGTTTCCTAATGTTTTAATATCTATTATATTTGCATTCATTACAACAAGTTCTATATCAAATATGGAGTAATTTTTTGGATATTTATAGTTTAAGTCGAAAATGCCTAAATAATGGGTAAAATCATATTGAATTGAAGCAGTAGGATGTTCAGTAAATATTCTGTGATATGCATAATTCATTAAAGTATTGACATTACTCCATCTACCACCACCATATTCTTGATTCCAATATTCTTTATACGATGGTCTAATCCAATTTAAATCTTTGTATAAATAGTTCTTTGTAATCTTTCTTCCATCTTTCATTACTTCTTTTACTGAATAGATTTTTGAAGGAAGCGCATCATTTTCAATTGGAGTTGAATCTTGATCATTTGTGTTTGGCTGATAATAATTTATGGCACTAATTACTTCATCATTATTGGTTATGTTAATAAGACATGAGAATAATAATAATGACATAAAAAATATAAAATATTTATTTATTATTTGCATATTTTTTTCCTCAATATTATTTTTCACAAATAAAGAAATTATATATGTGGAAAAAAATAAAAAAACACTAACCATTTGGTTAGTGTAATAGCTTACTTTGTAATATATGCAACAAGTAATTTTAGTGTAGCTTCAATTGCTTTAATATGTGTTCTTTCCATTCCATGAGATGCACTTACTCCAGGACCAATTAATCCACCTCTAATATTTGCTCCACCTCTTAAGGCAGCAGAAACATCAGATGAGTAATATGGATAAATATCAACTGCGTAATTAATTTTTAAATCTTTACTTAAATTAATTAAATCATTTGTGATATTAAAGTCATATGGACCAGATCCATCTTTAGCACATATTGAAACATCATATTCAGTACAATTTAAATCCATTCCAATACATCCCATATCAACTGCAATTAATTCATCAACATTTGGAATATTACTAGCACCATGACCAACTTCTTCATATGTTGAAATGATAAGTTTCAAGTTATTAGTAGGAGTAATATTATTTGCTTTCATATGATTGATTAATCCAAATAAAATTGCAACACTTATTTTATCATCTAAAAATCTTGATTTCACAAATCCAGCTTTAGTTATTGTTGTTTTTGGATCAACTGCTATAAAGTCCCCAGCATTAATTCCAAGTTTTAATGTATCTTCTTTTGATTTGGTTATTTCATCAAGTCTAATATGCATATTCTTTTCATCGCGATCTAAGCTTCTAGCATTACTAAAAACATGAATTGCAGGAGCATCAGATAAGAAAGTACCAGTATATACTTTTCCATCTCTAGTATATACTTTACAATACTCACCATCGTAAGTTGGAAGAATTGGTCCACCAATTGTTGTGAATGCTAGTGTTCCATCACTTTTTACACTTCTAACCATCGCCCCTAATGTATCAACATGACTACTTAATCCAACTGTATAATCATTTTTACCTTTAATAGAAATAATTAAGTTTCCCTTGTTATTTCTTTCGTACTCTAAATTAAAATCCTTACAAACTGTTTCTAAATAGCTAATGATATTAAGTGTAAATCCACTTGGGCTATCAATAGATAATATCTTTTTTGCAAACTCTAAAATAAATTCATTATTCATTTTCTCGTCTCCTTTACTAATTCCTTAATTTCCTCTTCATCAAAAATGTAAACTTCTTTACAATAATGACATACTGTTTCAATCTTTTTATCTTCAACTAAAATTTCATTTAAGTCTTTTTCCCCTAAGGTAATTAAACCTTTAGCAAATGAATCTTTAGAACAAGGACATGAAAACTTAACTTCTTTTTTATCTACTATTTGATAATTATTATCAAATAAGATTGTTAGAATTTCTTCAAGTGAATGTTCTGATAAAAAGTTCGATACATTATCGATTTTTTCTAAACATTTTTCAAGTTTAATAATTGTTGCTTCTTCCGTATTTGGAAGCAATTGAAATAATAATCCACCACTTACTTCAGCAAGATTATTAACATCTATTTTAATACCAAGATAAACTGCTGAATTTGTTTGATCGCTTTCTAAGAAATAATATGTGAAATCATTAGCAATATTACCAGTAAGGGCAATTGTTGAAGTAAAAAAGTCTTTTAGTTTTAAGTCTTTAATTACATCTAAATATCCATTATCACCAATTGCAACCTCATCATTTAATCCACCACTTGCATTTACAAAATTAATATGAGGATTATCAACATATCCTCTTACCTCACCTATTGCATTAGCATCAACAATGACATTTCCAATTGGGCCATTACCATTTATTTTAATTGTTAGTGCTTCATCATTTTTCATCATTGCACCCATCATTACTCCAATACTCATTGTTTTACCTAATACTGAAGATGCTGAAGGCCATAAATCATGTCTCTTAATTGCTTCATTTACTGAATCTTTGTTTTTTACTAAATATACTCTAACTTGTTCATTTAATGCTAGAGCTTTAATTAAATAATCCATTTTATCACCTTTTAGTATTATACCACAATTCCTAATTATTTGACTAAAATTATCTTAACAATTATTGTTTTTTGTGGTATAATACTAAAAACAGGAGGATTTTTTAATGGATAAAGTTATATCAAGAACACAATATAATCGTAAATATCATAAAAAGTTTTATTTTTTTCATATGTTTCATAGAAGTAAGCAAGTTTATTTCATTGCAATAATTACTATATTAGTTATTGCTTTAGCAATATATAATACAATTACCAATCCTGAAGGAATTCAAGGTACTTTAATGTTATGGGCACTTGTTTCATTTTCAATAATGGTTACTCCTTTATTAATGATTCAAAGAATAAACGGGATTGTGAAAAAGGAAACTGAAGAAAGTAAAGCCTCTACAGACACAATTGAAGTAACAAAAGTAAAAATACAAAGAAGTAATACTGCTGCTGTAGGTAAAGCTGTTGTTGGATGGCAAAGTGTAGAGCAAGTTTGCGAAACAAAAGATTTCATCTATATTTATACAGGACCATCAAGTGGATTATTTATAGTTAAAAGTGATATTGTTGAAGGAGATGTTGAAACATTTAGAAAACTTGCTGAAAACAATATGACTAAAAACAGAAAAGGCAAAATTAAATATAAAAAGTTTTTTAAGGAAGCAAAATAATGTTTGATGATTACAAATTATTCTATAGTCAAAATGAAGATTTTTTCAATCATTTATTAAATCATAAATCTATTGTTTTTGATAGACTTAATGATGTAATAGTTGTTATGAATTATATTAGTAATCTTGAGAAGAAAGATATTACTGAAGATATCGAATTAATTTTTGATGTTGGATTTGCTTATTTATTTAATAAAGTAACTGAATTAAATGCATATTTATTAAAAAACTTTAATAATAATATTCATGAATTTTTAAAGTTTGAAGAATTAATTAATTATGGTATTTACCTAGATGATTTAAAAGATACTTTAATTGAAAAAGAAAGTTATAGTGAATTTATTAAAGAAGGATTTGAAGAAATTCAATCAAAAATAGAACAAATTGTAGAAAGTAAATCTCAATATAGTTTAGATATAATAGATGAATTTAATGCAATTTTATTAAGTATAATTCCATCAAATAAAGAATTTCTTACAGTACCTGAAATCTTTATGAGAGTAGCAGAAGAATTACAAATATGAAAATAGACAGACCTAAAAGTCTGTCTTTATTTTTAATAAGCCATGCTAAAAACCCAAAGTATAACTATTACAATAATTAAAAATATTGATATTGCAAGAATAAAATACCTAAAGAATCTAGTAAATACAATTGATATTTTATTTTTATAAACACCTCTAGTGAAGTTAAGTGTACTTGCCCCTTTACTTACTAGATAATCAACTATTTCTTTATTATTATTGTGTTTTGCTGTTTGAAGTGCAGTAGGTGTATAGTTACTTTTATAATCAACGGATGCACCGTTTTCAATTAGCATTTTAACCATTTCTAGATTATTATTTATTACCGCAATATTTAAAGGTGAAAATTTATCGATTGTAAGGCAATCAACTCTAGCTCCATTCTTTATTAATAATTTTGCAATAGCTACATCATTCATAAAACATGCTTTATGTAAAGGTGTTATTATAAAGCCTTTGGTTATATTGGCTTTATTATCTATCAATAACTTAACAATTTCAATATTACAAACATGAATAGCATGAAATATAGGCTCTGAACATTTTTCCGATCTAATATTAATATTAGCATTATTGTTTAATAGTAACTGAATCATTGGAATATTTTCATGACCTATTGCAATATGTAAAGGAGCAAATCCTTTATCATCTTGTATATTTGGATTTGCTTTATTAGATAACAGTAGCTCTGCAATTTCAAGTGAATCAACAATACTGGCTAGGTGAAGAGGAGTTGATAGATTATTACTTTGAAAGTTTACATCTAAGCCATGTTCAATAAAGAGTTTAGTTATTTCTAAATTATTATTATAAACAGAATCATGAAGAGGTGAATGAATATCTAAATTCATTCGAAATTCACTTGTGTAACTATTTTTTAAAGGAAATCCTTTTTGAATAAAAAAGTTAAATGAATTTATTGAATTATATAAAGCAATCCAATAATAAATTTTATCTTCATAATAATGTAAATTTACGCCATTATTAGTTAAGTATTCAATTAACTCCGTATTATCAACCAAAATTGCAATAGAAAGTGGAATATCATGAGATTTATTTGGTAAATCAATTTTTACTTTCTTTTGAATTAAAAGTTTGATTATATTTAATTCTTGCACAAAACATGCAATATGAATTGGAGTGTTTCCATTATTATCTTGCAAATTCGTTTTTGCTCCTAATTCAATAAGTCTAGTTGCAGTTTTAAAACTCTTTGAATAAAGTGCACAGTGAAGTGGAGTTTGGTCTAAATCACTAAGATCATTGATATAAAAACCCTCATTAATAAAGAATTCTAATATTTCAACTGCATTCTCTTTTGCTGCAAAATGCAAAAGAGATTCATTATAGTAATTACGAACACTTAGGTTTAGTTCATTATTAGCTAAAAAGGCCTTAATCATTCCTACATTATCATCATGAAGTGCTTCATGAAAAACATCATTTGATTCTAAGTCTTCATTGTAAGGGAAACGAAGTTCACGAAAGAAAATAATACCTAGTTCAGCAAAATTAACAAAAGTATTTTCATTTTCAATTTCTTTTGTCTCTTTACCTTCAACTCTATTCTTTAATGCTTTAAATATTTCTTCAAGATATTTATTTTGAATATTAATTGGTGAAAAATTTTGTAAATCAATTGCAATATTTGTTTCTAAATTATTTATTGAATATATCAACTCAAAAAAGGATATTCCTTTATTATTTGTGATTTCTTTTAGAAAATCAAATAGTTTTTTCTCTTCTTTATATCTTTCAATTGATAAGATATTAAGTTCTTTAATAATACAAAAAACCTTAATCCAGTTTGCTTCTTTGGTATTTTTATAAATTTTAAATAATTCCTTTAAACTACTTCCCATAAATGCTAACCCTTTAACCTTTCAACATATTTTATCAAAATAGAAAAATATTTACAATACTAAATAAAAAAATCAATTACTTATTGTATTACTACAATAGAATTGATTTTAAAATTACAAAATATTAAAGAATGTTAATATACCAAGTCCAATAAAGAATATTCCTGATATAATATCAAAGTTAAATTTTAATAAACAAAGTTTACTGCCAAGTCTAATAGATATATAGCTACAAGTAGCACTTATTAAACCAAATATTAAGGCAGGAATGATAATAGAATTAAGATCTGAAAATGACAAACTGATTCCTACAAGTAAACTATCAATACTAACTCCCACAGCTAGTAAAACAACTCCCAGAAAATCAAGAATTGAACATTTATCATCATCTTTTTTAAATATGCACATTAATCCAAGGATTACAAAAATAACTCCAGCGATAATATTACCTATGCTCTCTAGTTCTGCTTTAAATAACTTGCAAAAAGTAAAGGCAATAACAGGGAAGGCAATATGTAAAACTCCTATAAGAATAGGAGTATAGATAAAACTTTTTTTAGCTTTTACTTGATTTGTTGAATAAGCAAAGCAAGCAATAAAAGCATCGACGCTTAAAGCTAAAGCAATACCAATGGATAATAAAATAATTTCTAGCACTATTTATTTCTCATATGTGGGAATAACAATACATCTCTAATAGAATCAACACCTAATAGTAACATTACTGTTCTATCGATACCAATTCCTAGACCTCCTGTTGGTGGTAGACCGTACTCTAAGGCTTCGACGAAGTCAGTATCCATTTCAGTCGCTTCATCATTACCTAAATCTTTTTCTTTTAATTGATTTTCAAATCTTTCTCTTTGATCAATTGGATCATTTAATTCACTGAAGGCATTTGCATATTCTTTAGTATTAATGAATAATTCAAAACGATCTGTGAATCTAGAATCATTTGGATTCTTCTTTGCAAGAGGTGAAATTTCAATTGGATGACCAAATACAAAAGTTGGTTGAATTAAAGTTTCTTCTACATACTTTTCAAAGAATAAATTAATTATATGTCCATAAGCCATTTCGTGTTTACTTACAGGAATATTATGAACTTTAGCAAGAGCTAAAGCTTCTTCAAGTTTTTCAACTTTAAAGAAATCTACTCCACATACTTCTTTAATAGCATCAACCATATGAACTCTTCTAAATTTAGGTCCAAGGTTGATAATATTACCTTTATATTCAATTTCAGTTTTTCCTAAAACATCATTTGCAATTGTTGCGAAACATTCTTCAACTAAATCCATCATACCTTCCATATCAGAATATGCTAGATATGCTTCGATTGTAGTGAATTCAGGATTATGAGTTGAGTCCATTCCTTCATTTCTAAATAATCTTCCGATTTCATAAACTGCTTCCATTCCACCTACAATTAAACGTTTAAGTGGAAGTTCAGTTGCAATTCTTAAATAGAAATCACTATCTAATGCATTATGATGAGTAACGAATGGTCTTGCATTAGCTCCACCTAAAATAGGTTGTAAGATTGGAGTTTCTACTTCAACAAACCCTTTTCCATCGAAGAATTTTTGAAATGCTCTAATAATCTTAGGACGCATAAAGGCAATTCTTTTTGATTCTTCATTTACTATTAAGTCAACATATCTGTGACGTCTAGCTTCCTCTTTATCTTGTAGTCCATGATACTTATCTGGAAGAGGTCTTAGGGCTTTTGTTAGGTGAGTATATTTCTTAGCTTTAACTGTGATTTCGCCTGTATTAGTACGAATAACCTCACCAGTAATACCAACGATATCTCCTAAGTCTGCCTTAGTAAATAATTCAAATTCATCCTCAGCAACAGCGTCACTACGAACATAAACTTGAATTAATCCATATTTATCTTGAAGGTGCATAAAGCCAGCTTTTCCTTTACTACGAATAGTCATAATTCGTCCAGCAATTGTTGCTTCAGCATTCATTTCATGCAATTCTTCTTTTGTATATGAATCATATTTTTCTTTTATTTCTTGTGAATTTGTATTTCTTTCAAATTTTTGACCAAATGGATCAATACCTTTTTCACGAAGTTCTTCCATTTTTTTTCTTCTAACTAATTCTTGATCAGTTAAATGGATTTCATGAGCCATAAACACACCTCTTTTTTCTTTTTATAAATCATTATACCATAGAAATTATTTAAAATAAACACTTTTTTATTTAAGTACATATTTCAAAAATTTAATTAACTTTTACTTTTTTTATACATTTGTTGATTTGATGAAGTTTTATCTAGTATTATTACTTTTTCTGGATTATTTTTGGCGTAATTTACAAATAGTGTTCCTAAATTAAGTCTAGCTGAAATCGATAATCTTTTCCAAACATAACCTTTAAACAAATCTTTTACTAAAAACTTCTCGCCACATTCTAAATTATCAAGTTCACTAACTGCACCATTCAATAAAAAAGTTGTATTATTATTCATTTTAATATCCTCCCCTAATTCAATAATGTTTACAATCTTGTTAACAACATTGTTAGTAAATTATATGCATTATTAATTAAAAGATACATGATTAATTTAATATTTCTACAGTTTTGTTTTTAACTACTATTACTTTATCATATAAACCTTGATGTTCTTTAAAAACTACATGACTTACATTTATAATTGTAATATCATTTAAATCTAAAATACTTTGTTCAATCTCTTTTGCAAGCTCGCTATCAAGAGAAGCAAATGCTTCATCCATAAAAATGATATCAGCATTGTTTAATAATCCTCTAGCAATTGCTAAGCGACTTCTTTCTCCACCACTAATATTTTTCCCATTATCATAAATCATTGAATTTAATCCAAGAGGTAAACCATTAATAAAATCTGTTAATCCGGCTTTAATTAATGCATTATTAATTTCTTCATCTGTATAGTCTTTATATAATGTCAGATTATTTCTAATAGTATCTTCAAATATAAAAACATTTTGTTCAATATTTGCAATATGATTAAAGTATTGTTCTTTCTTAATATCTTTTAATGGAATTCCATCAATTAAAATACTTCCACTATTCGGATTAAAATACTTTCGAAGTAGTTTTAAAATAGTAGATTTTCCCCCACCACTTGGGCCTATTATTAAGTATTTGCCACCTTTAACAAATTCAATATTAATATCTTCAAGTACTGGATTATTAACATATCCAAAACTAACATTTTGTAATTCGATTTTGTCTTTTAAACCATTAAAGTTTTCTAATTCTTCATAACTTTCTTTATTCTTAAGGCTTTCTTTTATTCTTTTAAAAATAGATTTAACTGAAAATATCTTTGGTAATGATTCAGCAAAACTTCTAATCGGCCATAATACTTTTTCAGCAGATGTAAACACCAACCATGCTTCACCAAATGATAAGTCACCATTAATTGACATATATCCTATTACAAAAATTAATCCGATAAATGTTAATGTAAAGTTTGCGTTTTCAATTGCAAATACAATTGATTTTATTTTATCGATAACATAACCTTTATATTGAATCTCATCACTTTTATGATAGAAGTCCTTCTTTACTTTATCATCTAGATTATTACTTTTAATAATATGAAAAGCCGATAGGACCTCTTTAATGTAAGAAGTGTATGATGAAAATAATATACTTCTTTCTTTGTTTTGCTTATTTAGAGGTTTTGAAGAGATGCCAGATATAATTAAATTAATAATCATTAATCCAACTGCAATTAATAAAATAATTGGATTGACAATAACAAATAAAATAACTCCTGCAATTAAGTTAATTAAACTATAGATTAAATCAATAATCGGTTCTACAAAATTTGTTTCAATTTGATCATAATCATTAGTTAGAGCTGAAATATACATTGAATTGTTTTCACTTTGAAATTCATTAATGTTTTTACCGAATACTTTTTTCACATAACTTGCTTTCATTGTTGAAAGAGACTTCTTGAAAATGAAACTTTTAATTAATCCATACAATATTGATATTGGAAAATAAGCAAGAACTAATAATGAAATTATTCTAATTTTTTCATAAAAATTATCATTAACTCCTTTAATTGATTCATCAATTAAATCTTTAATGATTAACTGTGAATATAATTCAAAAAACGAAAGAGAAGCAATTATAATGATTAATACAGTAAATACAGGAATGATAAACATAAACCATTTACGCATATTTTGCTTCCTCCTTAAAATAATCTTCACTTAAATAAGTGTTGATCTTACCGTTTTTTATTTCTAATACATAATCATATTTTTCAGTTATCCCCTTATAATATCGATGACTTATTGAAATAACTGTACTATCTAAACTAAGAAAGGTTTCTTCGATTTCTCTACCTAAATCTTCATTTAATGCAGAAGTACCTTCATCAATAAAAAGAATTTGTGCACTTTTGGCTATTGCTCTAGCAATAGATACTCTTTGTCTTTCTCCACCGGATAAATTTTTTCCGTTTTCACTTATTAATTGATTTATTTTGTTCTCTTTTGAAGTAACAAAATCTAATAAACCAGCTCTTTTTATAGCTTCATAAATTATTTCATCACTTATATCTTTATAAAGCGAAATATTATTTCTAATTGTATCTTCAAATAAAAATACGTCTTGATAAATAAAAGATACATTTTCACTAAAACTTTTTTCTTTAATTGACTTTAGATTAATATTATCAATTGTAATATCACCAAAGTAATCTTCATATGTCATCGATAATAACTTTACAAGTGTTGACTTACCTACTCCACTAGGACCTTTAATTAAGTATTTCTTACCTTTTTTAATAATGCAGCTTGCATCATTAAAAATATCTTTTTCCCCATAAGTAAATGTTAAATTACTTATTTTAATTTCATCATCATATTTAAATTCATTTGGTTTAACTAATACATCTTCTTCAATAACTGACTTTGTTATTTTATTATAAATTTCTGTTGATGATTTAATTACATTTAGTCTTGGGAATATATCAGGAAAAGCAAATGCAATATTATTTGAAAGTGAGACTAAAAAGAAAATATTTCCATAATTAATTTCTTTGGTTGCACTTCCTAATAGATAAATTAAGACACCAATTGAAGTTATATAACCTAGTGAAAATGTAATTGTTCTTTGTGTTTCATTTAGAAAACGAAAACGAGATTTATTTCTTTCAACTTTGTTTATTGAGTCTAAACTTTTATTTATGAATTTCTTTTCAATATTATTTAACTTTAAGATTTCAAGTCCATTAAATATATTAGATGAATTTACAACAAACTCTTCATTACTTGTTGAAACAAGATTTTGATAAGTCGCTGTCTTCTTTTGAAAAGCCTTAGTAATAAAAAATATAATAATTGATATAGCAATCATTATAAGGGCAAGAAGTGGATCAAGAAAAGCCATAATAATTACAGAAACTAAATATAAACCACCTCTAAAAATAAAGTTTAAATAGTTAATAAAAAAATTAGTTTCAAAATTATTGATATCGTTAACTAAATTAGAAATATAAACATCTTTTGATTTCTTACTAAAATTCTTATATGATGTATTTAGGATTTTATCAAATGCAGATATTCTAACATCTAAAATTGTATCTCTCATATAACTAATACGTAAAAACCTTGAAGTAATATAAAGAACCATTTCAATAAAAATATAAACAATACCAATTATAGAAATCCATATAAAGATTTCTAATTTTGCAACTGCTATTGAATTAAATAATAAACTAATTAAGACTTGTCTTGCTAGATCTGTAATTATCGGAATAAAGCAAGCAATAAAATATAAGATAAATCTATTTTTTCTTTTAAATAATAATTCTTTCATACAATCTCCTTTAGAAGTAAATTATACCATAATTTATCCTTAAAAAAAATCCAAATTTCTATTTGGATTTATTAGATAACAAACGGTTTTAATATTTCAGTAATTTTAGAATATCCAATTAAACTAATATGCAAACCTTCAACTGTATATTCCTTTTTTAGATTACCTTTTGCATCTTTTAGATGACTACAAACATCAATGTAAGTTAAATTTAATTGGCTAGCAAGTGTAAATAACATTTCATTGATTGTATTAATATCTTGATTTTTTCTTGGCCTAGTGATGATTTTACTTAAAGGCATCGCACTAGGATTAATTGGATACAAAGAAATTAAATAGACTTCAGTACTAGGTAAATGTGATTTGATTGATTCAATAATCTCTCTAATATTATTTACTATATAATCAGGCTTTTTCTTTATACCTAAATCATTTGTTCCAATTTGTAAGAATATTTTTCTTGGTGAAATAGAAATTACATTTTCGAATAATCTTTTTATGACATCGTTTGTTGTGTTTCCAGCAATTCCACGGTTATATATATCCATATTTAAGAAAAATTCATTTGTTCGATAAAAATCCGTTAGTGAATCTCCTAAAAACACTATACTATTATTTGTAGCTTGCTCATTAAGTTCATTATAAATTTGTCTTTTTTCCGCACTTGATTCGTTAACATATTTCGTATAATATATAATTAGTGTTACTACTCCAGATAGTAATAAAGTAAAAAAAGCAATAAAAATAAAAAACAAAATGTCATTTATATAAATTAAGATCATTTGTTTATCTCCCTTAGTTAAATCTATATTAACATATTCATATCATTTTTTCAATAAAATAGTTTTTTATTTTAAAACTAAAGAAAATATTGAAAATGTGATATAATTAATTATAGAATTATATTCAAACATCTTTTAATATATAATCAACATATGATCATATTTGATAAGTTTAATAATTAGGAGAACAATTATGAATGATGTGAAGTTAACTGTATTAAAGTCAAAAGTATCTACTATCTTTTTAGTAGTTACATCTATAGTAATTTTATTACTATCTTTATTTGTCATTATCGGTTTACTTTTTGAAGGCATTAAAATTGCTGATTTACTAGATTTTATTGTTTTTGCAGTTACACTTTTTATATTAAATTTTTGTATGGTAGTGGAGTCAATAAAACATCTTTTTTCTCCCAATAATATTATAACGATTTATAATAATGAAATGATTAATATTAATTCATTTAAAATAAAAACTACAATTTCTGTAGATGATATAGATAAAGTTAAGGTTGGTTGGGTAAAATTTTCATCATATATTAGAATATATTTAAAAAATAATATGAAAATAAAATTATCTTATACATTAACATCTAATACAATAGAAGAATTTGAAAAGTATTTAAATGAAAGAAAACTAATGAAGTAAGGGGTAATATGAAAAGTATTTGTGTAATAGATTCAAAAGATTATAATGACAATGATCCAAAAATAGAAAGACTTGCCGCAAGAGCAATAATTTATAAAGACAACTTACTTGCCATGGTTACTTCTTTAAAATATAAAGAGTATAAATTTCCTGGTGGTGGAATAAATGTTGGAGAAGATAATATTACAGCTCTTATTAGAGAAGTAAAAGAAGAAACAGGCTTAATAGTAATCCCTTCATCAATTAAAGAATATGGTTCAATTAGAGAAATTAGAAAATCAATATTTGAAAAAGATCAAATCTTTGATATGACTTCATTTTATTATACATGTGAAGTAGAAGATGAAGTTGGAGAAACTAATCTTGATCCATATGAAATTGAATTAGGCTATAAACTTGAATATATTTTACCAACCCAAGCACTAGATAAAAACAAAGAAGCTAATATTAGTTGGTCTAAAAGAGAAAACACTATATTAGAATTACTAATTAAAGGAGAAAATTAATGGAATATTTATATATAGCACTAGGTATTATGGTTACCTTATTTATAATCAATCAAGTCCTAATACCACCTCTTAGACTAAAAAATATTTATAATACTCTTTTAAAATTAGAAGATAAGGGGTTTATGGTAAGTATAGCAAAGAATAAAAATTATGAATTTATTCTTGAAAATGAAGATATAACTTTTTTAGTTAAAACAGTAGCAATTCCTTCAAACTCTGCAGTTACTATTAATAGTAAAAATACATGGAAATTATCCTGGGGAGGTTCAAGTGCTAATAAAGGTAGAGCTTATCCACATGATAGATATCTTGTTGAAATAAAACCATTTTTAAATGAAGTTATAAAAAAGGAAAAGAAAACTATTAAGTTAATTTTATTATATAAATCAACTGAAAAAATATTAATGTACTTAAATGAAAGTGAACTTGACTTAATTACACCAAAAATGATGCCATATGGATATAAGGTTACATCTTTAAACAATATCGAAAAGGATTTTGATGATTTAATAAACATAAAATAAGCATGTTTTCATATAATTATATGAGGTGTGATTATGAATGATGTAATAAGACAAGATATTAGTTTAAAAAGTCGTAAAGATTTAGACATCACGGGAGTAAAGAAAGTTTATTCCTTAGATGAAAATGAATTTGTACTTGAAACAACGTTGGGCAAAATGAAAGTAGGAGGAAGTAACCTCGAAATGACTCAACTTGATATTGAGAAAGGAATTTTAATTATTACTGGGAATATCAATTTGATTGAATACTCTGATAATATTAAAACTAAAAGTAACAAGTCTAGCTTTGTTACAAAGTTATTTAAATAATGATTACAGTAGCTGAGCAAATTAGGATGATTGTACTATTTATCATCCTTGGCATATTTATGTCAATTATGATTGATGTTGCTGATGTTTTTAGATCAAAGAATAAGATTATCACGTCTTTTTTTCAAATAGTATTTTGGATGGGAATAACATTTGTAGTATGTAAAGTGGTAATTGTAATTAGTAAAGGCTACTTACCTATTTATACATTTGGATTTTTCTTAATTGGATATTTTATATATAGATTTTTATTAAGAAAACAATTTGTGGCATTTGTGGATAAAATAAAATTAAAGTATAATCAAAGGAAGAAAAAAGCATTTAATATTTTGTTTCCAAATGAATTATTTAGGCAAATAAAGAAAATATTTAAATTTGTATTAGTAAAAATTAAGAGAATAAAGTTTCGTAAAAAAGTTGAAAATGAAGCAGAAGATGTGATATAATCACATTATAAGTTAAAAGATATGGAGTGTATTATGAAAAAAATAATTATAATAATAGTGGGAATATTTACAAGTATAATAATATCAGGATGCGGTGTCACTGAAGAAATTGATATCTATGCTTCTATTTATCCACTCCAATTTCTTGTAGAAGAAATAGTTGATGACAATATGAGTGTAAAAGGTGTATATCCTATGGGGGCTGAAATTCATGAATATGAACCAGCACCATCTCAAATTGTAAGTATGAGTAAAAGTAAACTCATTTTCTATATTGGAGCTAGTTTAGAAGCTTTTATTGAAAAAGCTGAAGGTACAACCTTACCTAATAATATATTAGTAAAAATGTCTAAATATGTTCCGATGTTAGAACCCTCTGGAGAAGAGGAAGATAAAGAACATGACACAACGGGGCACCATCATCCAATTGACCCCCATATTTGGCTTGATCCAATTAGAATGATAACGATGGCTGAAAAGATTACTGAGAAGGTGTCAATGGTTATGCCGGAGAAAAAAGCAGAGTTTGAAGAAAACAGAGATGAACTTATTTCAAAATTACAAACTTTACATAATGGTTATCTTGAAGTATTAAATCATGAATCAGTTTTACATAAGGTTATTGTTGTTGATCATGATGCATATTTATATTGGCAAGATCGATATGGTATTGAAAGAATCAAAACAAGAATAGATAACGACAGTTGTACTATTATACCTACTGATTTTATTCAAAATATAGAATTAATAAAATCATATGGAATAAAATATATAACAGTTACAGAGAATGCATCAGTTTGTAGTATAATTGACCAATATATAAAAGAGGCAAGTTTAGAAAAGGAATATCTACATGATCTTTCAACAATCTCTAAAAAAGATTACAATGCTGGAAGAGATTATTTCTATTATATGGAAGAAAATTTAGAAACTTTAAAAAGAATATTACCGAAGAAATTAACAGCCAAGTAAAATTGGCTTTTTTTTAATCATTTATTTATAAATACAAAAATATAGTAAATAATAATTAAAAGAAAAAGTAAAAAAATATTAAATTTTACTTGCTTTTTTAAAACTAGTAGAGTATAATAATAGAGCAATTGCAAAATTGTTATATAAATGGAGGGGTAGCGAAGTGGCTAAACGCGGTGGACTGTAAATCCACTCTCTCCGAGTTCGGCAGTTCGAATCTGCCCCCCTCCACCATTTATTCCCTTATTTAGAGGTTAATATGTTTCTCATATTAATCCAAAATTTTTAGGCCCATAGCCAAGCGGTAAGGCAACGGACTTTGACTCCGTCATTTCGGTTGTTCGAATCAACCTGGGCCTGCCATTTAACTTTTCATTTCAATCCTCGAAATGATTTTTTTTATTTTAGGGCAATTTAAAACATATGAGAAATCATATGTTTTTTTGTTTTGTATTAGGAAATTCTATTTTTTTGTCATATATTACCATCCAACTTTTACCACCTGATAATATAAAAAATACCTGAAATATATATCAGGGTA
>LAHS01009069.1_pt1 | contig 17890 bp, 1 predicted proteins | sample 329651 | NCBI WGS metagenome assembly LAHS01 (sample SAMN03275699, study PRJNA271635) | activated sludge metagenome | isolation source: sample C-1 Sludge from hydrolytic chamber (first chamber) of Anaerobic... | reverse complement strand
GTAGATTTATGGAAGAAGGTTTTGAGGAAGGTGCCCAAGATATTATATCAGACTCAAACCAGATGCAGGCTCAGGCTAAACTCAATCAGTGGGCTAATCAGAAGTACAGAACAAACAAGGATAAATACTCACTCTTTGCATCAGCAATCAACCCGGAAGCTACCAGTGATTTGGTAGACTATATGAAGGCTGTAAACAAAGCCTGGGATACAGACTTTGGTACCTTTGAATCTCCTGGATGGCAGGATGTATTCCTGGGAGGACTCACAGGTATGCTGGGTACTGTTGGTGTCAGACCCAACAAGCAAGGAAAGCTTAGTATAGGATGGCAGGGTGGTGCCTATGAAGAGTATAGGGAACTCAGTGATGCCTATGCAGAGAATGAAGCTAAAATACAGGAGGTCAATGAGAGAATCACCAAGCCTGAATTTATTAAAAATACACGTCATGCAGTAGCTGCAATGACTCTTACAAATGACATGAATGAGGCTCTTCAGAACAACAATATCAGGATGTTCAAGAATGCTGAACTTATGTCAGTACTTAATGATGCTCTGTTCTTTAAGGATAATGGCTTACTTGATTCCTATAAGGAGTTCTATAAGCAGGCTGCTACCAATATTACTGATGAGGACATCAATGAGGTTAGGTCTCAAATGAGAGATATGGAGACTGGTAAGTCTTATTTTGATGGTAAGACTGATGAGGACTTGAAGGCTCTTATGAGAGATAAGGCAACTTCTACTCTTGAGAAGATTGACAGAACTCTTGCTAATTATGAGGAGCAGAGTCTTCTTTATAAAGAGAAATTTGCCAAGCTTAATCCTCTTCTTGCTGAGGATGCTGTGAGAGAACTTACTGCCAAGAGAACTCTCTATGATGACTTGCAGAGAAGAAGAGATGAGCTTCAGAAGAAAGCTGAATCAGTTCCTGAGGCTACCAAGGCAGTTACAGGTAATAACTATAGTGAGCAGATAGATGAGATTGACAAGCAGATGGGTAAGATTGCTGATGAGCTGAAGGACTATAACAAGCATCCTGAAAAGCTTATCAAGGAACTTACCAGAAAGTATGAAATCTATCAAAAAGCTCAGATAGGTAAGGACTCTAAGAAGACTATTGAAAGGTATCAGAAAGCTACTACTTTACAGGAGGTGGCTGATACATTTTATTTTAATGATAAGAATGAGGATACTTTCAATGGAGCTCTTAAGTCTGCTGAAGGTGATAATAAGGCTCTGCTTGAGTCTTTCAAGCCTTTCATGGCTGAGCTTAATTCAGCTAAGGATGCTATTATTGGTGAATCTACAAAGGTTACTTCAGACCCTAATGTGCAGCAGCAGTTCATAGATACATTTGGTAGATATGTAGATAGGGCACTTGGTGATTTGGTTGAAAATCCTAATGCGGCATATAATAAATCCTCATTGGCAAGTGCTATCAGAGCAATAGGTGATGCCATTGAAGATAGTACCAAGACCTCTGAGGACCCAGAACAGGTACTTGCTGGCTCACAGCAGAATACTATATTACATGGTATAGCTGATTACCTGGAGTCAGTTTCCACTGTTCAGAATGCAAGTAAGGCTCCTCAGAACAATGAAAACTTTGAGACACAGGATGCTAATGAGGCTCTTAAGACTGATACTGAAGTTAAGAACAATGCTGATGAAGCTCTCAAGGATAGCAATGAAATTATTCAGGGTAATAAAGAAGAGGTTACTGACTTTGAACTCAATAATCCTGAGGCTGAGGGTAAGAAACCTACTGAGGTTAAGGAAAGTAATGAGTCTAAAGAAGGTGCTGAAAACAAAGAAACTCCTACACCCGATGCTTCTTCTACTCCTAGTGGAGGTGAAAATTCTGAGGAGAAAGAAGAAACTCCTGAGAAGAAACCTACCAATGAGGAGCTTAAGTCAGTAGAAGAGTCCAAGAAGCCCCCGCAAGAAGAGAAGAAAGCTGAGGAATCACATAATATTGATAAATCAGCTAAGGTAGAAAAGCCAACTACTGGGGAAGGTAATCCTTCAACTAGTGAGGCTACTAAAGAGGAGAAGGAGGACAAACCTAAGCAGCCTGCTGAGAAAGTTACTGAGAATACTAACAAAACTAAGGATGAAGAGGCTCCTATGCCTAAGAAATCCTTTAGGGGAAATGCATTCTTACAGTATAGTCAGTCTATTAATTCTGAGGACCAAAAGAAGGCTGGAGTTGCAGAGGAAAGAACAGCTAAGTCTGCCATTAAGTTCTTTAAGTTCCTGAAATCTGAAGGTGTAGATGTTCATTATATCACAAACAACTTCATTGGAAGACTTCTTGATGCTAAGGATGACAAGAAACTTACTGTTCAGTATATGAGTATCAAGGATAAGTCAGGTAATTTAAGAAATGATGTATTCCTTGTAATTCCATATACTGATAAAGTAGCTAGGATTTGCCCTCAGAGTGATACAAGAATTGCAGGTAATATCAAGGATACCAACTTAGGTAAGTACCTTATAGTTGGTGTACTTGGATTCTCTTCAAGTGAGGAAGGTCTTAAGGCTGGGCATAAGTTCATACTTGACAATCTCAATGCTAAGAGAGCTGAGTCTGGCTATAATGGTCAGTACTTTGTAGGCAATGAGCTATCAAATAAAATCTATGATGTAAGCCCAGGCTCAATCATAAGAAGATATGCTACTGAGGATACTGAGCATCCTAATAGGGACTTGAAAGACTTACTTGCAGATGAGAGAACAAATCCTCATGGACTGACTATTGATAATATCAGGTGGGCAGTACTTGAGGGTCTTAATGAGCAGGTTGAGGATGCTGACATCAAGTATATCAATTTTGATGGTACTGAGAGGGCACTCTCAATACTCAATGCAGTTCATCCAGGTAAGGTCTATATGTTCATCCCAGGAGCTGATGGTGTACTGATTCCTCAGTATGTTGAGACTCTTGCATATAATGACAGTATAGTAAATCATGACTCTCAGTATTGGAAGGACATACAGAGTAAGATTGATGCAATCTTCTCAGCCAAGGATACTGAAGCCAGGATGATTGCCATGAATGAGCTTAGAAAGGACTTACTGTTCAGTATGGGCAACAATCTGTACTATCAGTCAAGTCCTGCTGAAACAGACTTTGATACCATCAAATACAGAAAGGGTAACCTTAAGAATGATGTTGTCATAGACTTCAAGGCTCAGAACTACAATGCTGAGGAAGCCAAGAAGCAATTCATTGGTATGATTGAGGACATCAGCCCAAGACTTAACATACAGACTACTGTACTAGGTAGTAAGGGTGGTGCAAAGTATTATATGGATGCTGGTCTTCTTCAGGTCAATATAAGACTTCTTGGTACAGTTAATGCTCAGAGCTATCTGTATCCTATAGATACTGAAGGTAAGGCTATTGAGACTTTCGGAGCTGATAAGAGTGGTAACAACAATTCAAGAGGTGGTGCAAGCTCATCTGAGACTGTAGTATATATCAATAATGATAAGTACTACTATAATAATGATGTCTACTATGATGCTTTCCATCATGAGATTACTGATGCTGTCCAGCTCAAGCAAATAAGAGATATTCAGGCTATTCAGTTAGGTAAGGCTGTTACAGTTGAGCTTGGTCCTCAGAAAACTAAGTACTGGGAGATTGATGGTACTGTCTATACTAATTATAAGCAAGGAGGTTACTTCCCACTTAATGAGGAGAGAACCAAGGAATATTATAAAGCCAAAAAGAGGCAACAGGACTATAAGGAGCAGAGGAGACGCCGGAGAGAAGAAGATGCTGAAGCTAAGAGAAGAAAGGCTGAGCATACTCCTCCTAAGTACAAGGTTGATGATGTCTTTGTAGTCTATCATGATGGCAAGCATCCTGACCTCACCTATAAGGTAGTACTCAGAGATTCAACTGACCCTGACAGTTACTATACAGTAGATGAGGATGGTCTTAAGTATTGGGTTGAGGGCAGTGCTGGTATTACCATAGTTACTGAACAGGAGCTTGAAAAGCTTGCTGTCAAGCCTGTGGAATCTGAAGGTCTTACAGAGGAGCAGTTCATAGAGGATAATCCTACTGTTAAGAAAGCTGAAGAGAATCAAATTAAAGGTAAATCAGTTGTTAATGGTGAGACTCTTGAGGGAAGAATGTCTGCTAAAGATTTGGAAGATAAGGCAAATTTAGCTAACTTTGACAACATATTCAGAAAGCTGTCAAAAGATAAGAAAACCAAGCTTAAGGATGCCATAACCAAAGCTTCAGGCAAACCTATGAAGGGTCTTAAGGATGTCAAGGCAGCTCTTGAATCCTCAACCAAAGAAGCTCATGCCCTATATCTCAGTGCAAAGACTGAGCAGGATATAGATAATCTTATTGACAAGATAGAAAGTTGCGGCATATAATAAATTTGATATATGAGTGCATTTTGTGTAAATACTAGTAGCTCGGAGTTTAAGTCAGCATTGGTCAAGTCTGGTCTTAATGCTGGCACTCTGGCTGGTATTGTATCTGAATATCAGAGCAATCCAAATTTATGGGAGGATGGGCACCCTGAGTTCCCATCTGATGAGTATATCAGAAGATACTTCATCAGAAGTCACTGGGCTACTCCGGAAGAAGCCAGTGTGTGGAGAACTATGTACTCTCAGCCAAGAATAGCCAGTACATTTGAAGAGGCTCAGAACTTAAAGAGAGAAGCTGAAAAGTATTTCTCTCCTGAGGATGTTCAGGTGTATAAGCTTAACAATGGCTTGTGGGTCATGCGTGTCTCAAGACCTATTGAAAGAAGACAGGAGAAATCATCTAAAGAAAGACTTGCTGACCTTCAGAGAGTAGTAGACTCACTTGTAAATAACGGAGCATTGTATAGAGGCAGCATCAGAAAGAATGCTAATGCTAATAAGAAGCTTGGAGAACTTGAGGATAACTTTGAGAGAAGATGGGGTACTCCTGTTAAGGCTCATTGGAATAAGGCTCTTGGAAAGTATGAAGTTTACTATGTAAGTCAGCCTAGTGATTCTCCTGATGTAAGACCATTCAACTGGAATGAGCAGCAGCAGGATGCCATTGATGCTGTATCAAAGCATATCAATGATGTTCTGGAAGGTAAATCTGACCAGCCATTCTTTACTATACAAGGTAAGGCTGGTACAGGTAAGACTACTATTATCAATGCAATACTTGATAAGGTTCATGGCAGACCTAATGTTCTTGTAGGTGCATTAAGTCATAAAGCCAAGGGAGTTCTTGACAGTAAAATTTCAGAGAAGAACAAGTCAAGATTCCATATAGTAGCCAAGTCTATTGCAGGTATGCTTGGCATGAAGATGGTCTCAAAGGTTATCAATGGCAAGTTATATGATAACATCTTTGAGCAGGACAAGTATGCTCAGATGCTTGGTGGTATTCCTATTCAGAATGCCAACATAGTATTCATTGATGAGGCTTCCATGGTTAATGAGGAGCAGCTTCAGATGATTAAGGATAACCTTAATCCTCATACTGCTGTAATATTCATTGGTGACCAGGGTCAGCTTCCTCCTATTAGAAATGACCTTAGTGAGTACTACAAGACCCATAAGGTTCCTCAAACTGCTGATAGTCCTGTGTTCACTGATACTACTATTCCTAAGGTAATTCTTACTAACAGGGTCAGACAGGGTGAGGGCAGTCCTGTACTTGCATTTGCAGATAACTACTGGAACTATGGTACTGGTGCTACTATGCAGTATCCAGTTGGTATAGGCAGAACAAGTACTGATAACAGGCTTACCATTGAGGGGACCCAGGCTGACTTTACCAAGCAGTTATTGCCACTCTTTGAGCAGGCTAGAGCTGAAAGTAATCCTAACTTGGTTAAGATTGTAGCCTATAGAAATGAGACTGTTGACAGATATAACAGGGAAATTCACTTCCTGCTTAATCCCGAGGCTAGAGCCAAGGGTGATATGAACTTCCTTCCAGGTGATTTGGTTACTTTCAGAGATACATACAATGTAGGCAGAGAGCCTATTGCATACAACTCTGAGGAAGGAGCTGTAGTAAGTACAAGGGATGCTGGTACTGATGCCTATGGTATCAAGCTTAACAGTGTTACTCTTAGAATGGCTTCAGGCAAGACTATTGATGTAGTTGTGCTTGAGCAGAGTCCAAGTAACTTACAGAAGTTCAATAATCAGCTCAATGTACTTAAGTCTGCTGCACTTGCTGACAGAAAGCAGTGGAGAGCATATTATGCACTTAAGGAAGAAGTTGCCAACTTACAGATGTCCTATGCAATTACTTCTCATAAGTCACAGGGTTCCACCTATGATGTAGTAGCAGTAGATGCTCAGGATATTGAATCTGTTGGTCCTATTAGTTCTAAGGAGAAATCTCAGTCTATCTATACAGCTTTGACTAGAGCAAGTAATATCTCAATCATGAGAGTGGGTACTTCACAAGAGGTATCCAATGCTGATTTTCAGGCTATCAACAATAAGCTGAGAGATGAAAATAAGTTCAAAGGCAGAGTTGGCTATGTAAGACCATTTGAGAAGAACCAGATTGCAGAGGATGCAACTAAGCTTGCCAAGGCAGTTAGCAATGCTACTATGGCAGTCAGAAGTGACAGACTTGATGAGGCTCTTAAGGAAGGAAGCTACACTCTTAGCAAGGATAACTTTAAGAAGGGTGATGTACTTACTATAGGAGAAGTAGCTGCTATTATAGCTGACAAGTCTGTAAGTCCCATGTATAAGGCTCTTGCAAAGGCTCTTATTCCTATTATAGGAAACAGTAAGAATTCCATTAAGTTTGAGACTAAGAACAGTGGATTATTCCCCCGTCATCAGGCAGGTACTACTGATGGTAATACTGGTAACATCATTATAAATCTTGATAGTAGAAACGCTTCTACTAACATAGAGAAGACTCTTCTCCATGAGATGATTCATACTCTGACTGTTACTAAGCTTAGACAGAATAAAGCTGCATGGAATGCAATGCAGCAGATTATAGACTATACTCTTGATACTATTGCAGAGGACAGCTCAAAGTTTCATGATTCGTGGTATATCACTGAAGACGGTAGACGCACTAAAATTCCTATTGATGTATATGGACTCTTTAATCCAAAAGAGTTTGTTGCAGAGTTTTTTGCAAACAAGGAGTTTCAAGATATGCTGAAGGAAATTCCTGCAAAGGATAATCAGCATAAGTCTATCTTTGAGAAGATTATAGACTGGATTGCAAGACTGTTCAATATAGCTACAGGTACTACTCTATATGACCAGATAGCTCCATACATGGCTTATTTGGTTACAGCTGATGATGCAGGTACTTCTCAGTTCAGCACTGAAAGCTACAGCCCTGATGTTATTGCAAGAGCCAAAGCTTTGCTCACTGCAATCAATAAGTCAGTCAAGGAAGTTTCTCCTAAGAATATTGAGCCGGTTACTGTTAATACTGATGGCTCTGTGGTATCTGCTCCTCTTGCTGAGGAAAAAAGAGCCACTAAGAAAGAATATCAGATTAAGAGAATTGTCTCAGGTGGTCAGACAGGTATGGACCAGATTGGTCTTCAGGTAGCAAAGTCTCTTGGTATCAGAACAGGAGGAATTGCCCCTAGAGGCTTTATGACTGAAGAGGGTAACAATCCGTCACTTCAGTCAGAATATGGTCTCACAGAGGACACTAGAATGTCTGATGCAGCTTCTAATGCAGATAAGTATGTCAGCAGAACTGAGCAGAATGCTTCTCAGGCTGATGGTACAGTTTATTTTGCAGTTGATGCTGAGACCTCAAGAGGTATTCATGCTACAAGAAGAGGAGCCTCACAGGGTAAGAAGGTAGGCTATATGCTGGTTCTTGAGGCTAAGGATACTCTTGACAAGCCAGCAGCTATTGATAAGCTCATAGGTTATCTCAAGAGAAATAATATTACTACTCTGAATGTAGCTGGCAGCAGAATGTCAGCCATCAATGCAGTAGCTGAAAAGTATCCTGCGCTTGCAGAGGACTTTGCAGATATTCTTCGTGGTGCCATAGAACAGCTTGAGGAGGTTGAAAAGCCTGAGGCTACATTTACTCCTGTGAATTACTTTAACCTCCAGCAAGAAGCAAATACAGATAGTAGATATACATCTACATATAGAATCTCAGATACTGATGCTCAGGCTAGTAATGAGCAGAAAGTCAATCATATTGAGAGACTTATAGCTAATGGGCAACTACCTATAGCTTCACTTATACTGGCTGATGGTTTAAGTGAGAAGTCCAAAAAGCTGCTTGATGGTATGCAGAGATTGGGTATCTATAAAACAAGGGATGGCAACTATACTGTTGGCTTGAGAGAGGATGAAATCAGAAGAATTGATGAGTTCAACAATCTCTTGGGTAAGCCTTTGTTTGGTACTACTGAACTCAGACACCTGGCTAAGATGGCTGTGTTCAAGTTTAGTGAGAACATTACCTTGCTTCAAAGCAATCCTGATGCTACAAGAGTTCTTCTTGGTGATGACTATGTAGGCAGAGACTTTACTTCCATGTCAAGAATTGAAATTATCAATGAAGTGGGTCTTGGAACTTTGCTTGAAAGAACAGTCAAGGAGCCTATATTCAATACTTCAAAAAATACTGAGCCTGCTGATAATGATGATACTATAGCTGAGAAGATGGATGCTATCTATGAGAACTTTGATGCATTCATAAGACTTGGTTATGACTCACTTATTGGTATGGAGGAAGTAAGCTTCTCAGACAGAGCTGAGGATGTTCAGTCTGACAGGAATGGAGTTAATACTGAGGATGGTATTATTGATGATACTACTGAACAGGAGGCACAGGCTATCTATGGTTCAGCAGCTGAGCATTGGCAGGTTGGTTTCAGACAGGTATCAGCATTCAGCAGCTTAAGCCAAATGATTAAGAGAAGCCTTGACAAGTTGTATCAGCTTAATGCAGATGGTACTCAGGTAATTAATGATTTTGGACTTGCAGAGTCTATTGATTCATCTGAGGCAGTTGCCAAGATTCTTCACTGGACACAGTATGCTGAATCACTGGATGACAAGAATTCTGATGGTACCTATTCAAAGACTTCAATGGTAGGTATGCTTCAGCAGCACTTACAGTCTGAGCCTTGGTTACAGCAGCTTGTTGGCTCATATCATCCTGGTGGAAATATGGATACTGCTGAGGTACTTGGTGAGCTTATAAAGCCAGATAACTCAGCATTTAAGTCACAGTTCTTCTCTAACTTCAAGAAGTATTTCCAGAAGTATACTATCACTTATAAGGATAATAAGGGCAGAACTCTGATGAAAACCATCAATGATGATACCTATACTGACTCTGTACTCAGAGAAATTGAGGACAGAGTAGCTAGTAAGGATATGGGTAACCTTACTATATGGGATGCTGACAAGAGGGCTCTTGATGTAACCAGCATGACAAGACTTGATACTATCTGGAATGCTATTAATGAAGCTAGAGTATTTGGTGATGAGCAGGTCAAGCTGATTGCAGAGGCTTACAAGATTCTCAATATTGAGACTCCTGAGTTAGTTGAACTCAGAGCATTGTTTGAGCCTGCAAACAATCCTAATGGCATCAAGAATTTCCTTAGGTCACTAAGGTACCTTACAAGAACTCTTCAGACCAAAGTAAATACTGTATCTGCTGATAAGTTCAATCCTGTAGACAGTAGTATTGCGAGGTCTGATTATAAGAGCATCATTGGTCTACTTTCACCTGCAATGGGTGATAATACAGAGGCTGTAAGCTATGAGGCTGGCAAGCTTTATTATGGCTATGTTACGCCTAGTTACCTCAATAAGCTCATTGGTAAGTTACAGGGTCATACTGAGAACTATGATGAGTTCATACAGAGAGAATACAAGCAGTATGAAGGTATGTTCTATAATACTACAGACCTTGATGCTGAAGGTAGAGCAGTATCTGGACCTAAAGGATGGATGAACTACTGGCTTGAAAGATTTAATGCTCCCGGAGAGCAGGGTAAGAAGTACAGAAAGATGCTTGAGCATGTAGCTTCACTGAGCTACAATAAGATTGGATACTCAGACAAGACTCCTGCTCAGTATATGGCATCTATGGTATCAATGTTCCTCTATGATGATAATGCAGTATCTGCTTATTACAGAATACCTACAATGTCAAACAAGCCTTCTGAGGAGTACATCAGATTTGAGAGACTTCATGTAGGTTACAGAGATACCATCAGCAAGTATTTGGCTGAGCATACATTCTATCAGGAGCTTAATAGAATTAGAGCTGTCAATGAGAGAAATGCTACTCTTCCAAAAGACAGACTCATCAAGAACTTTGATAAGAATGGCTCCAAGTTCCACTTCATGGATTACCTCAATGACTACATTGATGCTTATAATAGTGGTAATGAGGAAAATCCTAAGTATGAGCTTGGCAGACTTATCAGTAAGCTCATCAGAGGAGAAGAGTTCAGTCCTGCAAAGGAGTATACTGATGGTACTGTAGGAGAGGCAAGCTACTTTAAGAAAGCACTTGAGCAGGCAGTCAAGAATTCTATGGATGAAAAGTTTGAGAAGTTCCTTGAAGACTGCGCAAGAGAGGGCTTTATTGCCCGTGATTCAAAGGGTGAAATTACTGATGTATTTGAGATTGGTGATAAAGTGGGTAAGGACCCTGTTACTGCAAGAAACAGACTTGAGGAGTTCTTCTGGAATGATACATTTGCAGCTATCAATATACTTCAGCTGACTGTTACTGATATAGCATACTATGAGGATACTGAGGACTTGCAGAAGCGTCTTGCTCAGCTTCATGCTCCAGGTATGCGTGGTAATCTGAATGCCACAGACCTTAATGGTAATAAGGTTACTGATGGTAAGGAGAGAACTATGTATCTTGCTGATTGTAAAATCAAGTCTGATATTCTGAGCAACTTAAAGCTTGTGCATCAGAGAATCCTTGAGTCTGACAGATTTAAGAATAACCCTGCTGCCAAGGCTGCTATGAAGAAACAGCTTGATAGCATTATTGATTACTTTAAGAAAATCAACTTTGCAGATGCTCAGGGCTACTCATCCCCTACATCCTATAGAAAGAAGATGACTATCTTTGGCAAGTGGGACCAGCATCAGGAGGATGCCTATAAGAGAATCCTCTCAGGTGATTTCTCAGACAGAGATTTGAGTGTTGCATGGCAGCCACTTAAGCCATTTGTCTATACTCAGATTGAGAAGAACAGTCATAGTAGCTTCATGCCTAAGCTGAAGGTAGGTGTTCAGAACAAGAACTCTGAATATCTGCTCATTATAGCTGATGCACTGATGAGAAGTCAGGGTATCAACTCTAAGCTTAGTGCCATCTATGATGCTATGGAGGAGAGTCAGGGACTTACTAAAGATGCTGATGGACATTGGATAGGTACTCCTAATACTAGGGGTATAGACACTGTTCAGTTTGAATCTACTGTTAAGGCAGGTCTTACTGGTGTGCTGAATATCAATAACCTCAGCAAGAAGGAAATAACAGACCTGTTCAGAGCTAAGATGTATAATCAGGATGGTAGCTACAACACAGATTATGTGCATGAATTACCATTTGAGGATTACAGTATTCAGCAAGAGGTTCCTGCTCACTTCAAAGGTAAGCAGGGTCATGGCTCACAGGATAGAATCCTTACTATCACTGATATGCCTAACACTGATGCCAAGGGACATATTAACTATGTTACTATTCTCTCTGAGAACAATAGTGGTAACAGAGTCAGAGAGACTATCAGTGTTGAGGAAGCCAAGAAGAGATACTATAAGGCAATTACTGATAACATCCATGATTCCATGGAGGAAGTTATCCGTAGATTCAACCTTGATAATGCCAATCCTAAACTGAGAAATATAGCATTGAGTCGTATGCTTCAGCAGGAGATTATCAAGGATGCAAGATATGGTACTGACTTACTTTGGGCTTGCTCAGTTGATAAGAACGGTGAGTTCAATATCCCACTTAGTGACCCAATACAATCAGGTAGAATCCAGCAGTTGCTTAACAGTATTATCAAGAATAATATCAATAAGCAGGAGATTGCCGGTGGACCTGTAGTTCAGGTAAGTAACTATGGTACTTCTGAGGATTTGGTTATCAGATTCCAGGATAAGGATGGTAATGTGCTTATGTCTGAAGCTGAGTTTAACAGAGCTAAGAATGGAGAAATCATTGAAGGTGACTTCATAAAGCCTGATACTGACACCTATGAGCAGTACAGAGACAAGCATCAAAACTCAGTGGCTTACTTTGAGTGTTATGTGCCAATCTATGATGATAACATAGTTAAGGATTTTGGAAGACCTGATGGTACTATTGATATAGCTGCTATGGAAAAAGAGAACCCAAGACTTCTTGAGATGATTGGCTATCGTATTCCTACAGAGTCCAAGTATTCAATGGTGCCTATCAGGATTAAAGGATTCCTTCCAAGAAATGCTGGCGAGGGTATTATGCTCCCTAAGGAGATTACTACACTGTCAGGTTCTGACTTTGATATTGATAAGCTCTACATTATGAGATATAATTTCCATAGAGTAGAGTACAGAGACAAGCGCAGCTTTGCTAAGAATATCTCAGAGCAGACTGGCATCTCCAAGTCTTATATCTACTCTCTTGTTGAGGGTAAATTGAGTCCAGAGGAATCTCTTGGTGAAACTACTAATAAGAGAATACTTGATGCTTGGAAGAATTACAATGTAACCAAGGCATCATACAGGTCCTGGGAGCATGGAAGATTTGCCAATGATAACTATATTATAGCTACTCAGTGGGCAATACTTACTTCCTCTCAGGTACAGGAGCAGCTCTTTACTCCGGGTAACTTCAATGAGCCTAAGAGAGTAGGATATATGATAGCTGCCATGGATAATACAGGCAAGAGTTATGATGAACTGAAAGACTTGGATGTAGATGCCCTTAAGAAGGAGTGCTACACCAAGAAGTCACTGCTTTATGCCAACACTCAGATGCAATTTCATAAGCAGAATATGGTGGCTGCAAAGCTGATTGGTGTATTTGCTCAGTCCAATGTATCTCATGGTTTCATGAGCCTACCAGGTGATGTAACTCTTGAAGTAGCTAATGAAGGTGGATTTACAGTTAATGGTCATACTATTAAGGGTATTGTACCTATAGACCGTGAGTTTGGCTTTGATGGTGTAACAAGAATCAGTAATTCACTTGCAGCATTCCTTGCAGCTTCTGTAGATGCAGTTAAGGACCCAATCCTTAATCTGATGAACATCAACATGACTACAGTCAATGTAGCTACTGCCATGACAAGACTTGGCTTTACTACTGAGACTATTGGCTGGTTCCTTACTCACCCAACTATTGTAGACCTCATCAAGACATATAACATGGAGAATACCCATGGAAGAAAGTCTATTGAAGATGTAATTAGTGATAAGCTTGAGGAGTTACAGCAGAAGTATAATACTGCACCAAACCCTGACTTTGACTTCACAGATGAATTCTTCATTGAGAATCACAAGAGACTTGGTGCTGATGCTACTGATGAGCAGAAGCAGGAGCAGGCTAACAATGATTACAATGTATTGTTGCTTTATAACAAGATAAATGAGCTTGCAAAGGCATTCAGACTTATTATACACATGACCAGATACAACAGTATCTCCTCAGCAGTAGGTCCGTTTGCTGCAAATACTATGGTCATGAAGATACAGGACAGAGAGTTTGAATCCAGTCCTTATGTTACAGACTCTGTAATGAAGGCTGCCAACAATCCTATCCTCAGAGCATTCAGAAGCTCATCCTATGCTCTTGAAAGTCAGTTACTGGGTAATAATATCATCCAGGCTTCTCCAGTCTTTGAAAAGGCATTTGAGAATCTCTACAACAAGCTTGGATATATGAATAATAATGTGGCAGACAAGTTCTCTAACTTCTTTATGTCATATTATGTCAACTTGGATAATCCTGTATTTGACTTAAGCTATGAGAACAGGTCTTATATGATAGACAAGTTCCCACTTGACTTCCTTAAGTATAAGGATAAGTATCCAGACAATCTGTTCATAAAGAGTATTAAGCTTAATGAGGATAGGGCTGGTAACAAGATTCTTGAACTCAAGACCCGTGGTATGCAGTCTGAGCAGATTCAGGACATCAGAAACAGTTGGGCTGACCTTTATAATGAAGACCCTCAGCTTGCTATAAGACTTGTTGAGTATAACTTCTTCAGAGGCTCATTTGGTTTTAGTCCACAGACTTTCATGTCACTTGTGCCTAATCAGGTGAAAGTAGGTCTCAAGAACTATGTAGCTAATCTTTCAAGAAGAAGAGAACTTACTGAGGATGAAATGGATAATTTGCTTACTCAGTTCATGCTTAACACAGGTATAACAAACCTTGGCAAGCATGAGTTCTCAGAGCTTCATGTACTCAACGAAGATGAGGAGACAGGTAAGTACATCATTCAGAAGGATGACTTCAGCAAGTCAAGTAGTGATGTTAGTGGAATCTCACTTCTTACTATGGAGGATGGCTCACTTCAGTATGTAACTGTTGAGCCTAACCCATCAGACAGAAGAAACTCTGTTATTGTAACCAAAGTCAACAAGCTTGGAGGTAACAATCAGGGATTTGAGATTGACCCTACAGTCAAGGTTCCTAAGCCTGTATGGCAGGATGCAGTTGAAGAGGAAGATACTACTTCTGAGGATACTGAGTCTGAAGTTGAACAGGCTAGGGAGGAAAAACCTTCATATTACAGTCAGATGCTAAATCAGCTGTTTAGAAAGGATGGTGAGCTTGATGCACTGCTTGATGGTACTGCTGAGGACCAGATTAGGACTGTCACTGAGAAACTACAGGAATATACTGATAACTCAATGGCATTCCCTATGATTCCTGATGCAGTTGCCAATAAGGTCAGACAGATAATTTCTGACGTAGATTTAGCAAATTTAACTTCTCAGAAAGCTGAGCAAACAATAAAAGAATTAAATTTGTGCCAGTAATATGAGTAATGTATGTGTATTGGTCCCTACAGTAAGGGGCAAGCGTAGTGCCCTCTATGAGGGTATTTACAGAGCTACAGGCAAGGACAGGAAGCTTTCAAACTTCCTGTATGCCTTGAGCTTGCAGGAGTCAGTAAAAAAGAAGTTTGACTCCAAGGATTTCAATAGTCAGGGAGAGCCTAAAACCAAGGCTTTCCTTGACAAGTTTGATGTGAAGAGCATGGTATCTGACAAGCAGAGACTAGCTGCTGAAAGAAGGGATATTGGTGCTACTGATGCTAGTGACAAGCCTATTGGTTATAACTATCCTGAGGATGTCTATCAGAAGGTTGTTGACTACAATAATTCACATGACAGATTCAAGGCACTTATCAGATACAGGGATGGCAAGTTCTATATAGAACTTGACACTCTGAATGCTGATAACTATGGTGCCAACAGAACTCTTGAGAGACGTAAGGCAATCTATGATGCCATGATGAATTATCTGGCATCACATGGGTTCAATACTAACTTCTCTACATCAGTAAGAGTAAATACTGCTAACTTCCTTAATGCATTTGGTCTTAGAACCAATCTGCTTAATCTCATCAAGTTCAACAGTACTAATGGTAAGTATACCTACCCTCCAAGACTTGCAAGTTTCCTTATAGACTTGTTTGAAGGAGACCCAATGGTTGAAAGACTTAAGTCTCAGTTTGGTGATGAGACTGCTGATGTAATCTCAAGAGTATCACAGGAACTTACCAATACAGCAGTAACTACTCAGCTGTCCCCTGAGACACTGGATAAGCTTGATGCTTACTGGAGAGGTAAGGTGGAGGCATTCTTAGCCTCAGCAAGAAACAGAATAATACAGCTGAATACAGTAGACTTGACTACTGCAACAGACCATGCTGAGGAACAGGCTGAGCATAGCACTGATTATTTTGGAGTATCATCATCTGATATTTATACTACTTTGAAAGAACTTTATTCAACCTATCACTTGGATAAGGAGACTCTTGATAGTGTCGATGAGTCTATTAAGACTCTTAGCGAGGCAGCTAACAGGTTTCTTAAAATCAGAGTAAAGCAGCTTGAGCTTAAGAGAGCTAAGGAAGGCTTTAAGAGAGGTGATGATGAGAATCTTAAGGCTATTCAGGATGAAATCAGAAGTAGTCAGTATGCTCAGAGCATAGTATCATTCCTAGGTGGAGTAATGGATACTCTTACCCAGCAGAGGATGGATACTGAAGCTATTCAGCAGGAGTTCCGGGCATCACCATCATCACTTGAGGCTATCAATAGACTTAGTACATCTATTATGAGTATACTTGATTCTGTCAGTGCTTATAATGATATTCTTGAAAGACTGTCTAATCTTGATAATCTTGAGATAGACCAAATTGGTGTACCACCAGAACTTCTCAGTGAGATTAAGGTAGCTGCAAGAGCTGCTAAGCAGGCTCTTGATGATAATAAGAACTATGCAAGAGACAAGCAGTTTGATGCAGTATATGCCTTTCTGAAGCTCTATTGGGGCAATAGTGATATTAAGGAGTTCAATGGTGAGAACTATTCACTTGAGACTATTCTCAGAGTTGCTCAGAAGGATGTCAATATGCTGGACAGATTCATCTATTCAATGAATGAATCAAATGATGAGGCTCTTACTCTTATCTATGAGGCAGTTAAGTCTAGAAACAGAGCCAGAGATGCAGTCTTAAGAAGAGGACAGTATATTATAAGGACTCTCACTGATGACCTCTATAAGTCAAGTGACTCTTCTTTCATGTTCATGCGTGATGATAAGAACATACCTACTGGTATGCTCATCAGTAATGTTGACTACAAGAAGTTTGAAGAGGATAAGGAGGCTTATAGAAAGAAACTTGAGGATGATGATAGTATCAGCCCTAAAGAAGCTGATAAGAAGCTTGATGCTTGGATTCACAAGAATACCAAGACAGTCAATGCTTTCAACAATCAAATCTTTAAGAATGCCCTTGAGGAATATACCAAGGCTTTGTATGGAGAGTCTGCCAATCCTGACAACTTTACATATAAAATAACCATACCTGACCCAGCTCAGTATGGAACTCATACTCTTGATAATCTTACTTCAGCACAAAGAGAGTACTATTACAGGATGATGGCACTTAAGATGATTCTTTCAAGCAATGTTCCTAATGCTGAACAGCACTTCTTTGATGCTATACAGATTTCAGCTGACTTTACTACTGCTCTTGGGGAGGCTGGAGGTAATCCTACAAGAGTACTCCAGATGGTGAAGAATATGGTCACTGATGCTATTCAGCACAGAGAAGATGATACTGATTATGGAGAGACATTTAGTGATGTACTTGAGACAAATGGTATGAAGAAAGTGCTTTCAGACCTTAATGGTCATGAGCTTATGAAACTTCCACTGTTTTTCACTCATAATCTTAAGGACAAGACCAGACTTTCAACTGACTTCTCAAGAGGTATGATGGCTATGATGGCTTCAGTAACCCAATACAATGAAATGAATAAAGTTATTGATGCTCTTATGCTTAGTAAAGATTGGCTTCTCAGCAGACGCAAGACTCAGAAGACTGCCGGTAGTAAAGTTCTTACTGACATCTTCACTTGGGGAAGAGATATGTATATCAATTCTGTAAGCAATGATACAGGAGCCTCCAAGTCAGCAGGACTTCTTATGGATTTCTATGAGAAGGATGTCTTTGGTAGAAGAAAGAAGGATGAGGGTACTGTAACTCTGTTTGGTGTTAAGGTATCAGTAGACAAGGCTGCTGATATTCTTACAGGATATACATCAATTTCAGGTCTTACAGTGAACCTGCTTGGTGCCCAGGCTAATGCTCTTGTAGGTAAACTACAGATGATTATTG
>LAHS01001420.1_pt1 | contig 17900 bp, 22 predicted proteins | sample 329651 | NCBI WGS metagenome assembly LAHS01 (sample SAMN03275699, study PRJNA271635) | activated sludge metagenome | isolation source: sample C-1 Sludge from hydrolytic chamber (first chamber) of Anaerobic... | reverse complement strand
AAAAGATGACAGACTTCCCCGCCCCGATTTTACTGTAGCAGATTTTGCTGACTTAAAAGCTCCGTACGAAAGCGGAATCCTTATCTGCAATCCGCCTTACGGTGAACGTCTTGGCGATGAGGAGCAGGCAGAGCAGCTGTACAAAAACATGAGTTCGCTGTTCACTGACTTCCCCGGATGGCAGCTCGGCGTTATTACGGCAAACAAGAAATTTCAGGAATGCATTGGCAAATACGCGTCGATTCTCAAAAGCCTCAAGGCAGGAAACTTGGACACGACATTTTATATTTACAACGGCACAGAAAAAACAGCGGCAAAACCGCGCACGCCGGGTAAATCAACATATCATTACAAGAAATTCCATACGGAGAAAAAATAATGGCAATTGTAGTTGAACACGACAAGCGAAAACACGAGATCCTCGAAAAATCGCTCGATCTTTTCTGCAAAGAAGGATATGAGGACGTAACGTTCCAGAAAATTGCGGACGCATGCGGAATCACGCGGACAACACTTTATATTTATTTTAAAAACAAACGTGAAATATTCCTGTGGAGCATCAAACAGCTCACTGCGGGACTGGAAGAAAAACTGATTGAAACACTGAAGGATGAAAAACTTTCTTCTGCAGAATGCCTGCGCGCAATTCTTTCACAGTGTGTCGACGCATGTGAAAATAATTATCAGCTGTTCAATGTCCTTCTTGCATATCTTCTCCAGCTTGAGAAGAGCGGCATTGATCCGGGAGACAGAGTCCGCAGACGTGTATTGAGATTACAGCATGTGCTCAGCACAGTTTTAATCCGCGGACAGCACAGCGGTGAATTCAAGAAAGTCCCTGTAAAAGATGTGAATGAAATGCTTTACAGCCTGATTGAATCTGCAATATTCAGACTCTCTGTGTTAAGCCAGAAAAACATTGAGGACGTGCGCGGGTCGCTGAATCTTGCCGTTGACGGACTCATGGTAAATCCGCCGGCAGCAAAATAATAAGATTCTCAGCTGATTAATAATTTTTATTGCTTTTCCGGCGTCATATCGATAGAAACGTTGTATGATGCTGCATTGCTAAGAACATCACTGATTGTGGCAATAGAAGAACTCGGAGTATAGTCTGTCCCGTTATCAACGGAAACAGGAGTCGGTACTGTGAATGATTCAACAGAACTGCTGGAAGAAGTACCGTCATAAATAGAATCAACTGTGCCAGTAGAGTCAGTCAATTTTTCATAAACAGTTACACTTGTAGTTGGGTCAGTGCAGTAGTACTCAGTATATTTTAGAGCTGAGATTGCAGATGCTGTTGTTGGGTATGTATATACTCCGGTCAGACCGACAAGTGTAAGCGAAGTATCAAGGAAACTACTCGGAAGAAGCTTCTGCAGGTCAATAACGGTGCCTGAACTGACTACCAGAGAAGAGGCAGTTCCGATTCCGAAAAGTTTTGCGTTTGTACCATTGCTAATAATTACATCAAGAGCCGTAAAATTAGAATTTGGCATTGTTACATCTGTTGAAAGCGTAAAAGTATAAGACTTAGTGAAATTATTGCATGAATAAAGAATTGCGGGTGACGAAACAGAAAGAGATGCTTCGGAAGTTGAGAGACCTGCATTTATATCACTTTTTTCTGTATATGAATACGAAGAACCAGTCCAGAATCGAACATAATAGCGGTAATAAAGAGCGGTTGACGTATCCCAGTCATAAAAGATAAATGCACTTGGAAGACTGCTTGTGCTTACAGGAACGATCTGGCCTGCATTAACCGTGGTAATAGTCCCGCTGAAATCTTCTGCGCTGCATGACTGCCTGAAAATATTTGCATATACCATATTTGACTGTGGTGCAAAAGAAATGTCATACGTAGTAGAGCTTGTGCCGTCTTGCGCGACAGTAGGAGCAGTAATCGTATCTTCTTCGCTGTTTGTCAGAAAACAAGATGAACAAATGCCGAACGCAAAAACACCGGCGATGACAATAGTAAGAATTAATGGGATGATTCCTGTTTTCTTCATAAAAAATTCCTCCGGGGCGCATATAAAAAGCGCGGCGTTATCTCACCTTATTATCGGAATAAAAACAGAAAATGATAAACGGAAAGTCACATCTTGGTGTATACTGTTTCCGGACAGGAAAATAAGATTTGGAAAGGAGATTTGTATGAAGAGAGCCGTAATTTTTGCAATTTTAGTATGCTCGACAGCGGCACTGCTTTTTGCGCGTGAGCCAAAGAAATATATATCAACAGGTGATAAGACAAACTGCTTTGGAGTCAATTTTAATTCATTCGTCTATTTGACGAATTACGATCTTGCGGAAAGCGAAATTCTGGAAATATGCCCGATGAATAAAGACACGTGCCGCTTTGTGATTACACGTGCTGTGAATAAAAACGGGCAGTATTATCCATTCACTTTTTATCTTAAGACAGGCGACATCATTATGTTCAACCTTACTGGATTTTATACCGGCAACCCCATGTACTACAAAGTGCTCGGCTTTACAAACAACACACTGAATATTGAATATCAGCAGCAGCTTACAGAAGCCGCTACAAAAACTTCTGCTGCCCCTGATACAACAGTTACAGAAGATAACACAACACCAGTAACTCCCGCGGAAGAGGCAAAATAACAGCTGCCCACCGTTTACAGATCAAATAAATTCCTGTATTCTGGAGACATGAATCTGTATGCACTGTTTGCACTCTGTTTTATTCCGGCAATAACATTTTATATTCTTTTCTGCATGTTTGTTCCCGGTTTTAAAATCAGATACGGACTGTGGGCAATGCTTGTCGGTCTTTTTGCAATAGTACCGATAGCACTCATACAGCATTTTATTCTGACGCTTCCCGTATTCAACAAAAGCACATTCGCCTCGCTTATCGTTACAGCTTTCGTATTCAACGGACTTATTGAAGAGACAGTGAAGATGCTTTTTATGCTTCTGCTGCCGCAGAAAAAAATGAAACTTGCGCCGTTCTTTGCAGCAAGCCTTTTGTGCGGAATGATGCTCGGAAGTTTTGAGTCAGTGATTTATCTGATAAAAAGAATACAGGAATCAGAGCTTGCATCAGGATTTCTTTCTGCATACGCCCTCGTTTTTGCGCGCATGGGAACGGCAGTATTGATACACACCCTTTGCGCCGGCTTGAGCGGACTTTTCGTGTGGATGATACGCCACAAAATACCACATGCCGCACCGTTAGTATACGCGGCGCTTCTTCACGGCGCATACAATTTTTTCGCTGGATTTGCCGACCCGTACCACTGGTTTGCTATCGTTGCAATTCTGTTTGCCGTTCTCGAATGCCGTATTTGGTATAAATATATCAAATTACCCGATTCAGGTGTTGACACGACGAAGAAATCCCGTTAGTATTACTGAACATTACGACGCTGGGTAGAGCAGTTGGCAGCTCGTCGGGCTCATAACCCGGAGGCCGTTGGTTCAAGTCCAACCCCAGCTAAATAAACAGATCCGGTACAGCTAATAACTGTATCGGATTTTTTTTTATGCCCATATCATCTTTGCAAGGCAAATTGGCTATACATGATTGATGATAAAAGGTAAGCAAAGCATACGAAATTCGCGATATAAAACTCATTATGCAAGCATTTGCTCTGTAAGTGAGATACTATGGGAACAGGAGTATACGTTATGTCGTATTTATTTTATGGTGCGAAACAGGCAGGTGCTGTTAAAGCAAAGAATAATCTTTACAAAGGGATTAACACTCCGCTTGATTTGTATGATGCGCTTTCGTCGATCTGGTGTGCAGATACGTGTGCGCCCAGAATGCGGAATCAATGGTCTCCCGCAAATAAAACAAAGGGCCAGTGTTCAATTACAGCTTTTCTTGCGCAAGATATTTTTGGCGGAGACGTTTACGGATTAAAAACACAGGAAGGTGGTATTCACTGTTACAATGTTGTTAACGGTATTACATTTGATTTAACAAGCGAGCAGTTCGGAGACGAGGCAAAAAATCTTGTGTATACAGGGAACTCTTTGCAGAGTAGAGACTCAGCGTTGCATTTTCTCAAAGAAGAAAAACGCTTGCGGTATGAATATTTAAAGAAATATCTGGCAGCACGCTTGTAAAGAATACGCAATCTGCGGGTGTAGCATTATTTGACACAGGTATTGTTTTACACTGTGCATTATGGATAATTCTCAAGGGCAGAATTCGTATTTTGAACTCATACCAGACAGAGTTCGCGCTCTCCAGTATATAGCTCTCAAAAAATTATATTCTGATATGAACAACGAGTTTTTTCTAGGAGAGCTTCCCGGAATTACTTTTATTATAGACAGCAGAAAGACAAATGTGATGGGATACTTTCAGTTTGAAAAATTAAAAGGGAAGAAGAAATTATTCTCGGTGATTGCAGTTAATTCAAGCCAATTTAGTCGTGATCCAAAATTAAGTGCAGCTACAATACTCCATGAAATGTGTCATTACTGGGAAGCAGTAATAAAGAAACGAAAGGCAGCAAATGGCTATCACGATAAATACTGGGCAGAAAAGATGCGGTCAGTGGGACTGGAGCCGGTCCTTAATAACCAGGCAAGAACAAGTGTATCTCATAAAATAAAGGCAGATGGAATGTTTGATTCCTGGTGGAAAGCAATACCGGAAAATGCAAGAAAAAATATATTTAATGCTGAGCAGCTGCTGAAAGATAATGCAGGAAAACGGATAGCGACAGTCGAGTATACGTGTCCTAAATGCGGTATAGTTATGAGGGCTGAACGAGGAAGCGTGATTACATGCGTGAGCTGCAATAAACAATTAGAAAGAAAAAAGTAATAATGAAGAGATGAGAATGAAGCGTAGATGAATAGTAAATATTGAACTTACAGCAGCTTACTGGTATAGTCAAATTATGCAGATAAGCCGCGATTTTACGATAGCGGTGCACACGCTTCTGTGCATCAGCTATTTTAGCAAAGACAATAAAGTAACATCAGATTTTATTGCATCGAGTGTTGGTGTTAATCCTGTCATCGTCAGAAACATGCTGATAAAGTTAAAGGCCGCAGGTCTTATTGATGTAAAGGCTGGTACTGGCGGCGCAACGCTTGCGGTCGATTCCAAAAAAATAACATTCCTTGATATATACAATGCTTCCGGCTGCGACGAAAAACCCATTTTTAATTTTCACGAGCATCCAAATCAGAAGTGTCCGGTTGGCAGCCGCATTCACAAAGTGCTTGACGGCCGCCTTGATGAACTGCAGGAATCTCTTAACAAGAAAATGAAAACGATGACGCTTGCAGATGTGGAGAACGACTTGCAGATTAATCGTTAGATGGAATAGTCTGTGAGCGGTAAAATCCGTTTGAGAAATTGGCGTGTCCGTTCGTTATCTGGTTTAGTAAATATTTTTTCTGGTGTGCCTTCTTCAATTACATAGCCGTCATCCATAAATACTACTTTATCAGCAACATCTTCTGCAAATGACATTTCGTGTGTTACGACGATCATTGTGCGTCCTTCTTTTGCAATATTTTTAATAACTTCCAGTGTTTCTCCTACGAGTTCTGGATCAAGAGCTGAAGTTGGCTCGTCAAAAAGTATGACATCAGGATCTAATGCGACTGCGCGTGCTATGCCTACGCGCTGCTGCTGGCCACCGGAAAGTTTGCACGGATAATAATCGAGGCGGTCAGAAAGTCCAACCTTTTGGAGCTCATATTCTGCACGCTCTCGTGCTTCTGTTTTAGAAACGCCGCGCGCTGTAACAAGTCCTTCCATTACATTTTCTACGGCGGTTTTGTTATTAAATAAATTGTAATTTTGAAAAACAAATGCAGTCCGTCTTCGTATTTCAAGAATATCTTTTGCCGTATATTTCTTAAAATCTATTTTTTTGTTACCAAGTATCATGTGTCCGTCATCTGCTTTTTCGAGAAAGTTGATGCATCGAAGAAGAGTAGTTTTTCCAGAACCACTTGGTCCGAGTATAACGATGACTTCTCCTTTGTTTACTTGTATCGAAACATCATGTAAGACATTTGTCTTTCCAAATGACTTTTTAATATTATTAATTTGCAACATTTCATTCACGTTGATTCTCCTTGTTATTTTTATTCTTGAATATACTGGTTTTTCTTTCGATGTAACCCATTATTAATTCTAATATCAAATTGATACACCAATAGATAATTGCAGCTGCAATATATCCTTCAATAAAACAGTATGATGTTTGTGCAGGAACAAGAGAGCCAGTAAGAACGTCGATGATACCGATGCTCATCACTATGGAAGTATTTTTAACTGCACCAACAACATGATTTGTAAACGGCGGGATAAGCACAGGAATCATCTGAGGTATGATTATTCTTGTCATCACTTGATTTCGCGTTAAACCGCATGCATATCCTGCTTCGAATTGTCCTTTGTCTACAGATAGTAAGGCGCTTCTCACTGTTTCACTTTGAAGAGAAATACTAGAAAGTGTAAGTGCAAATACTCCAATAAAAAGAGGGCTCATTTCTTTTGTAGTAACAGCGATTCCAAGAAATGCTGTTATTTTATTAAACTCAAGCAGATAAATTAAGTTATAGGCGAGAAGCGCGACAACTATTGGAATCCCGCTGTAAAATGTCACAATAATTCTAAAAAAATTTCCCCAGAAGGGTACTTTAAAATATTGTACTGCTGCGATAAGTGAACCGAAAAGCAGACCCAGTAAAAGCGGTACGAATGAAAGCGTGAGTGTTGCAGGAATATACTGAACTCCGGATTTAATTCCCTCGATGATATCAGCAAACTGAATATCCATATGCTATTTCTCCATGCTGCTGTTTAGTTTTTTTTCTGCACTGCCGAATAAAAATCGTATAATAAAACTGACAGAAACGAAAAACACTGTGATTATTATGTAGCATTCGATGATGTGATTCGTTGCTGTTGCAATCGCTTGTGCGCGTCCAATAACATCCATAACTCCGACCATGTAGACTAGAGATGTACTTTCAAAAACACCGACTACATCGAGACTCAAAGATGGAACGGCAATTCTGAATGCTTGCGGCATAATAATGCGTAAAAATGTTTGAAACGGAGTCAAGCCGCAAGAAAGTGCTGCATCCCACTGACCTGCAGAAACTGCGATAATCGAGCTGCGTATTATTTCTGAAAGAAACGCAGCCTGATTAAGAATAAATGTGATAACGACGAACACAAGAGGCGGCCATCGGCGGGAGTCTATTCCAAATACGGCTTCGAGAATCATTGGTGCTGCATAATAAGAGACGAGCATTTGAACAAGCATTGGTGTGCAACGCATGAAAGATACGAAGACAGCGCAAAACTGTTTTAATACTGGAATCTTATTAATTCTGATAACTGCAATAATCGTTCCTAAAAAAATACCAGCAGTTACTGCAAAGAAAACAATTTCAAAAGTTATCGGAAAATACGCAACAAGCTGCGGGAAATTTTCTGTTAGTCTATGCCATGAAAAGAACCTTGTCATAACATCCTCTTGTGTTTATCATTTATTTGACGATGTAGTCACCGCCAAGATCCCGTACGGAAAGTTCTGAAAGTTTGCCTGATTGCTTGAGCTGTTTAAGTGCTCCGTCTACAGCTGTCTGCAATTCACTATCTCCTTTGTGAAACAAATAATATGCAGAAGAATTAATAATTGGTTCACCTACTATTTTAAGTCCTGCATTATATTCTTTGTTGTACAAATCGACATTTCTTTTAATCGTAATAAGTGCATCCCATTTTCCGTTGTGTATTCCTGCCATAAGCTCTTCGTCAGTAGGCGCTGAATATTCCACAATGATTGGCTTCTGATCAGGATGTTCTTTGTTATATTTTTCAACGAAAAATGCTTTGTTGCTTCCGACTCCCGCCTGAATGTTTTTTCCTGCAAGATCCTTCAGTTCTTTAATAGTTGTATTATCATTAGGGACGACAATGTACTGTGAATACGAAGTGTACGGCACTGTTGAAAACAAATATGTTTTTTGCCGCTGCGGATTGCTTTCCCACTGATGTGCTCCAATATCTACTTTACCTGCCGCAAGTGCTATAAGAATGTCTTTGAATTCAAATGTCTGATATGTGAACGTATACTGCGGGAGCAACTCGTCGACAGCATCAAGGACATCTTTTTCAAATCCTACCAATTTGCCGTTTGAGTTAAGATAGCAGTATGGTTTGTAGTCTGCACCTGTTCCGACGATGATTGTCTTTGGGTGTAATGCGGATGGTTTTTTTGTTTCCTTTGCATACGCTCCTGACAGAACCAAACCTGCAAAAAGCACTGCTGCGATTGTGTGCAGTGCAAACTTTGTTTCTTTCTTCATAATTTTTCCTCCATTATGAATTTATTTTTTCTCTCACCGAATATAAAAAAAGGCTCCGACACTGCATCTGGCTGCAGCACCGGAACTTCCGTATGCTCTTCATCAGATTTTGTAGTCATCCGCGGAATCCATGAGCCCGTGCTCCACAAGAATTTGTTCAAGCCGTTCCTGCGACATTGGCGTAGGAATAGTGAACATTTGATTTTCATCAATAGCCTTGGCAAGATTGCGGTATTCGCCAGCTTGTCCGCTTTCTGGTTTGTATTCGATTACTGTTTTGCGGCGAATTTCCGCCTGCTGCACTATGTTGTCGCGCGGAATAAAATAAATGAGCTGCGTGTTCAATTCTTTTGCGAATGCTCTGAGCAGTTCTATTTCACGGTCGACCATCCGGCTGTTGCAGATGATTCCGCCGAGGCGCACTTTACCGTTCACTGCATATCGTGCGATTCCTTTTGCAATGTTATTAGCAGCGTAAAGCGCCATCATTTCTCCGGAAGCGACGATATAAATTTCCTGTGCCTTTCCTTCACGAATCGGCATTGCAAATCCGCCGCACACGACATCGCCGAGTACGTCGTAAAAAACGTAGTCGAGATCAGGAGTATATGCGCCGAGATTTTCAAGCATGCTGATTGAAGTGATAATGCCTCGTCCTGCACAGCCGACACCAGGCTCGGGTCCGCCGGACTCAACGCACCGTATGCCGCCAAAACCAACTTTTTCCAAATCGGCAAGATTAATATCCTGCTTATTGTCGCGAATCGTGTCGAGCACCGTTTTCTGATGAAGTCCGCCAAGCAAGAGTCGTGTTGAGTCAGCTTTTGGATCGCATCCAACAACAAGAATATTCTTTTTTAGTTCAGCAAGACCTGCAGTTAAATTCTGGGTCGTTGTCGACTTGCCAATACCGCCTTTTCCATAAATAGCTATCTGACGCAATCGTTTTGCCATTTGCTCCTCCTGATTTGTTTAAGTATTAAAACATACTAAACCTATGGGTAATTGTGATATTAATGACTCATACTTTTATTGTCAAGTATTTTGGTAGGAATTTATTTAAATATTGTCTAGTAGTTTACTTGACAATTATAAATTGTGAGTATATAGTCCCAAATAATACTAAATACCTATTACTTTAGTAGGTATTAAAGGAGGCCGAACGTGCAGTCAAAAGAATTCATCTATAAAGAGCATCCGTGCTTCAGTGGCTGCAAGCTGAATAAAGGGCGCATTCATCTTCCTGTCAGTCCGGGATGCAACATTGAGTGCCGGTTCTGCTCGCGGAAAATCAACGATGATGAACAGAGGCCCGGCGTTACGTCTGCAGTAATCCGTCCGGAAGAAGCGGCAGAAGTAATTCGCGAATCGCTTGCACGCTGTCCTGAAATCACTGTCGTAGGAATTGCAGGTCCTGGCGACACGCTTGCCACTGACTATGCGCTCGAGACATTCCGCCTGGTGAAAAAGGAATTCCCGCAAATGCTTAAATGCATGAGCACAAACGGTCTTCTTCTTGCGGAAAAAGCTGATGAAGTGATTGATGTTGGAATCGACACACTTACTGTAACAGTGAACTCAGTGAATCCCGAAGTGGAAGCTCAGCTCAATAGAAAAATTTCATATCACGGAAAAATATATGAAGGTGTTGAAGCTGCAAAGATTCTCATTGCAAACCAGCTTGAAGGAATAAGAAGAATTTCCGCAGCGCACATTCTTGTAAAAGTGAACACTGTGCTTGTGCCGGGAATAAACGATACGCATATAGAAGAAACAGCAAGCACTGTAGCTGAAGCGGGTGCTGTTATCTACAACATTATTCCGCTTATTCCTCAGAATGAACTTATTAATTATTCAGCGCCAACGTGTGAACAGCTCGATGATGCAAGACGCACTGCTGAAAAATATATCGATGTGTTCCGACATTGTGCGCACTGCCGCGCAGATGCAATCGGTGTTCCGGGTGTATATGACATTGGCAGTCAGATATATCTCAAGCGTATTGCTGCAGAAACGGGGCTCCATCTTGCGGGAACAGATACGCCGTTTGCAAATCAGTCACTTACGTTCTCGCACGGTTAATAAGGAGATGCATATGTCTTATAAAATTGCAGTTGCCACGAGCGACGGGAAAATGGTTGACACTCACTTTGGTCACGCAAATGAATTCACTATTTATACGGTGCAGGATGACGGCTCGTACGAAGAGACGGAAACAAGAAGCGCAGTAAATGCATGTACGGGCGGCGAATGCGTAAAAGCTCAGGCTGATGCAGAAAACGATGCGATGGAACAGGCGGCGCAAAATCTTCACGACATTGCATATGTGCTTGTCGCGCGAATCGGACCGCATGCAATTCGCACGCTCGGCCAGCATGGTATTACCGCATTTGATGTGGTGATGCCTGTTGATGAAGCGATTAAGAAAATACATATCTATCGCTCAAAAACGGCGCAGAAGATAACGGCAATAAAAGATACACATGCCTGTAAGTAAAAACTGATGTTACGCATGATGTTAATTTTATGGAGGAAACATGGGATTCAATTTTGAAAATTCAAACGTCGGCCCTCGTGAAACACGGCTTGGTTCAATCACCGGATACAAAGGCGACCTTGAACATTTGGTGTATTGCTCGCACAACGGATCGCTTAAAAACAGAGAGCGCTGCTTCAGCCAGTCAAGCTCGTGTCTTTCGGGTTGCGCGCTCAATGCACTTGCTTCAATTCGCAATGTGGCAATCATCTACCACGCTCCGGCAGGATGTTCCGCAATGGCTCCCGGAGACAATGTGAAGTTCGGTCAGATAGCTGCACGCATCAACGCAACGACACATTCTGTTTTTGTAAGCACTGATTTGAATGAGAACGACACAGTATTCGGCGCAATCGAATCGCTGAGAAAAATTGTTAAGCACACGTATGATGAATATAAGCCTGATGCCATTTTCATTTCTACTTCGTGCGTAAGTGGTGTCATCGGTGAGAACATTGACGACCTTGCGCAGGAACTGAAAGACGAGTATCCGGTGCCGGTGATTCCCGTTCACTGCGAAGGATTTAAATCGCGCATCTGGGCTTCAGGATTCGACATCAGCGACCACGCGGTGTTGCAGGGGATCGTCGAACCTCCGAAAGAAAAGCGGCAGGTCATCAACTTCAAGAATTTCTACGAAAGTGCCCGTCCGCAGATTACAAAAATATTTGCAGAGCTTGGCGTAACACCGCAGTTTCTGTACTGCAATGCAACAGTTGATGAAATCAGACACATTTCTGAATCGCTTGCCACCGTCTGCATCTGCGGTACGCTCGGCACGTATCTTGGAAACGCGCTTGAAGAAAAGTACGGCGTTCCGTATATCCGCACGATTAATCCGAACGGTGTCACCGGCTTTGAAACATGGCTCCGCAAAATCGGCGAGACAATTGGCAAGTCGAAGGAAGTTGAATCGTACATTGAACGGCAGCGTGCTATCTACATTCCGCAGATTGATGCGATAAAACAGCAGCTTCGCGGATTGCGCTGCGTCATCGGTATGGGGCCGGGCTACACATACGAAGTTGCGCGTGTGCTTCAGGAGCTCGGCATGGAAGTGGTGTGGGCGCTTGCATGGCACTACGACTACAAGTACGACAATGGTCAGGTTCCGCCTGCGCTCGATTATCTGCAGAAGACTGCTCCAAAAGACATGAACATTTCTATTGCAGATCAGCAGAACTACGAAGTGATGAATATTCTGAACCGCTACAAGCCCGATCTTTACTTCAGCCGTCATCCTGGTTCAACCGTGTGGGCAATCAAGCAAGGTTACCCCGCAGTGTTCGTTGCTGATGAGTATATGATTTTCGGCTACGAGGGAACGCTCAGTTTTGCAAAAACAATTCTCGACACGATTCATAACCGCAGCTTTGAAAAAAATCTTGCAGCGCGAATTAAACTGCCGTACACAAAATGGTGGTACGAACAGGATGTGGACAAGTTCATGACGAGCGAAAAATAAGTCACAGTAAAAGTGCAGCAAACGATAAAATTAATAATTTTACAGGAGATGTTGTATGGCAAAAATACTTGATCAGCCTCGATATAAATGTGCACTGGCGGCAATGCAGACGGTGCAGTCTATTCCGGGAGCAATTCCGATTCTGCATTCGGGACCGGGATGCGCGGCAAAACTGAATGACAATAACGGCACGAGCGGTCGGTTCTCGGCAAATATCTATCCGTGCACGTCAATCAGCGAAAAGGAAGTTGTGTTCGGCGGTGCGGACAAACTGCGCACGACGATACGAAATGCACTCAAAGTAATCGACGCGGATATGTTTGTTGTCCTTTCGGGATGCACCGGAGAAATCATCGGTGACGACATCCGTGAAGTAGTGGAAGAATTTCAGGACGAAGAGAAACCAGTCATCTGGGCAAAGACTCCAGGCTTCAAGGGAAACAACTACGTGGGACACGACTGGATTCTTTCTGCCGTATTCGATCAGTATTTAAAAGATTCTGCGCCTGCTCAGAAAACAAAAGGTCTCGTCAATTTATTTGCGGGCGTTCCGGAACAGGATCCATTCTGGCTGGGTAATCTGCGCGAACTTGAAAATCTGCTTCATGCAATCGGGCTTACTCCGAACACAATTTTCGGTTTCGGGCGCGGTCTGGAAAACATCAGGAAGATACCGCAGGCTGAATACACGATTCTTGTTTCACCGTGGGCAGGAACCGAAAGTGCAAAACTCATTGAAAAGAAATTCAATGTGCCGCTGCTTCAGTATCCGGTGCTCCCTATCGGAGCATTCGAAACAAGTAAATTTCTCCGTGCCGTTTCTGACTTTACACACGCTGACAAAGATCTTACCGAACGTGTCATCAAAGAAAAAGAAGATGAATATTATTATTACATCGAGCGTTTTGCAGATACCTTCCTTGAAACACGCATCATGGGCAAGCGGTTTACTGTTGTGTCAGATGCGCAGTACGCGCTTGCCGTCACAAAATTTCTCGTAAACGATTTGGGACAGTTTCCCGAAACACAGTTCATCACCGACGACACGCCACAGCAGTACCACGACTCAATCCGCGCGCAGTTTCGCAACATGAACTACGGCATTCAGGCGGATGTTGAATGGAACACCGACGGTCACGACATCGATGAAAAAATCCGCAAAATGGATTTTGCCGGTACCCCGCTCATCATCGGCAGCAACTGGGAAGAAAAGATTGCAAAAGAACTTGGCGCGCACTACATAAATATTTCGTATCCGATGATTGAACGGCTTGTAATGAATTCAAGCGTTGCCGGATACGCAGGCGGACTCAAAATGTTCGAAGATATTTACACCGCAGCGCTGAGCAAATTGAAAATTTAATAAACAAAATTTTCAATTCAATGAAGTCATTACATTAACAAGAGAGGTACTATATGAAAAACATTCACAAATCGATTACAGAGTTGATTGGAAATACACCGCTTCTTGAGCTCGTGCAGTTTGAAAAACGCGAACATGTTCCGGCAACTATTCTTGCAAAACTTGAATACTTCAATCCCACGAGCAGCACGAAGGACCGTATTGCAGCCGGCATGATAGAGGCTGCTGAACGTGAAGGAAAAATCACTCTGGGCGGTACATTCGCGGAGACAACAAGCGGCAACACCGGCATAGGACTTGCGGCGATTGCGGCGGCAAAAGGCTACCACTTCCGCGCATACATTCAGGACTTCGTGAGCAAGGAACGCAAACAGGTGATACGCGCTTACGGAGCGGAACTGATTAATATGGGCGATGTACCCGAAGCAAAGAAAGCGCTTGACGAAAGCAACGGCGACTTTGTTGCGGCAACCGCTGCAGTAAAAGAAAAACTCGCGAAAGAAAATATTTTTGTCATCGATCAGATGCACAATCCTGCAAACCCTTCAAGCCATTATGAAACGACCGGAAAAGAAATCTGGCGCGACACTGGCGGTCACGTTGATATTCTCGTAGCATGTGTCGGCACCGGCGGAACATTGAGCGGCACAGGAAACTATTTAAAGAAGAAAAATAAGCACATTCACATTGTAGCCGTAGAACCGCGTGCAGACGAACGAGATATTACCGGTGTACACCGTTTCTCCGATGTTGATCCGAAGCACTTCCCTGCAAATCTCGACACCACAGTATACAACGAAGTGATTACCGCAAGCACAAAAGATGCATATGAAGCCGCGCGGAAAGCAGCAAGTTCTGACGGCATACTCGTCGGCGTTTCATCGGGAGCGGCGCTGTGGGCTGCACAAGTCGTCGCTTCCCGTCCGGAAAACAAGGGCAAAAACATTGTCGTGATTATGCCGGATACCGGTCTGCGTTATTTGAGCACACCGTTATTTGAATAAGGAGGACACATGTCATATTCTTTTCGCACTACCTGCGTTACCGGCAACCCGCAGTATAAACCGCGCGACAACACGGGGTGTATTACCGTACCGATTTATCAGTCCGCAACATTTGCACACCCGTCACTCGGAGTAAGCACCGGCTTCGATTATTCACGTCTTGAAAATCCTACGCGAGAATACGCAGAGCAGGTTGTTGCTTCTCTCGATCATGCAAAATATGGGTTTGCTTTTTCAAGTGGCATGGCAGCGGTTACCGCACTCTTCGATGCATTTGATGCAGGAACCACCGTTATTTCTTCTGATGACTTATACGGCGGCTCAATCAGATTATTCAATACGATTGAAAAAAGTCGCAACATAACACTTACCTATACCGACACTTCAAATCTTGCCAATGTAAAAAAATCATTTGAGACTGCTGAAAAAAACGGAGAACGCGTCACCGCCGTGTATATTGAAACACCGAGCAATCCCACCATGCTTATCACTGACATTAAAAAAACAGCAGAACTTGCGCACGAACATCATGCACTTCTCGTAGTTGACAATACATTTCTTACTCCATACTTCCAGCAGCCGCTTTCATTAGGCGCAGATATTGTCGTACAGAGCGGCACAAAATTTCTCTGCGGGCACAACGACACGCTTGCAGGATTTCTCACTACAAATAATGATGAATTAGCAGAAAGAATATCATTTGTCGTAAAGACGACAGGCTCAGGACTTGCACCGTTCGACAGCTACCTTGCCGTCCGTGGAATAAAAACGCTGGCGGTACGCATGGAAGCACAGCAAAAGACAGCTCAGGAAATAATTTCGTGGCTTTCGATTTGTCCAGGTGTTACCAAAGTTCTCTACCCCGGAATTAAAGACAATTCTGGTTACGAAATTAATAAATCGCAGGCGACAGGATTCGGCAGCATGATGTCATTTTACGTTGACACTCCCGAACGCGCAGAAAAAATTTTACGCAGTGTAAAGCTCATCCGCTTTGCAGAAAGTCTCGGCGGTGTGGAATCGCTCATCACGTATCCTCTTACGCAGACACATGCCGATGTTCCCGAAGAAGACCGTAAACGAAAAGGAATAACGAATACACTGCTGCGGCTTTCAGTCGGACTTGAAGATGCACAGGACCTGATTGCAGATCTCGCGCAGGCAATGAACGGAAGCGAGTGAAAAGATAACGAATGTTATTAACGGTGGAGGATTATTTTGATTTATAATTTCGATACGATTACGGACCGGCACAATACTGATTGTCTCAAATATGATTTTACTGCGGAACGTCATGTGCCTTCTGATGTCCATTCCTACTGGATTGCCGACATGGATTTTCCTACCGCACCATCTGTCACAAAGGCAATCATTGAACGCGCGAAGCAGGGTATCTTCGGGTACACCGATGTGAAACAGCACTACTATGAAGCAGTTGCATCCTGGTATACAAAGCGATTCGGATATGCGCCGGAACGCAGCAGTCTCGTGGTAACACCTGGCGTTGTGTTTGCACTGTGCGCCGCAATTTACGCATACACCGCGCCGGGAGACGGTGTGCTTATTCAGAACCCCGTGTATTATCCTTTTGGTGAATCAATTATTGCGCAAGGCAGAAAACTTGTTTCAAATTCACTTATTAATAATAATGGACATTATGAAATAAATTTCGATGACTTTGAAAATAAAATTATTAATGAAAATGTAAAACTTTTTATTCTCTGCAGTCCGCACAATCCGGTAGGCCGCGTATGGAAGCGTGATGAGCTTGAACGCATGGCATTAATTTGTCTCAGACATCAGGTAAAAATTGTCGCAGATGAAATTCACAGTGACTTCGTATACAAGCCAAATGTGCACATTCCATTCCCGTCGCTTTCAAAAGAAATTGCAGACATCACCGTGTGGGCAACAGCACCGACAAAGACATTCAATCTTGCAGGCCTTCAAGTATCCAACATTTTTATTTCCAACCATGAGATGAATCACGCATTCCGTCACGCGCTCGATGCATTCGGCTACAGCCAGAAAAATGTGCTCGGACTTACCGCATCAGAAGCAGCGTATCGTACTGGCGGCGAATGGTTCGATCATCTGCGCACATACATTGAACAGAATTGCGCGCGCACTGTGTCATATCTCACACAGCATGAACCGCGCATAAGAACATACAAACCTGAGGGCACGTACCTCATGTGGCTCGACTGCAGAGGACTTGGAATTCTTCAGCCGGAGCTTGATGACAGAATTCTCACAAAAGCAAAATTATGGCTTGACAGCGGTCATGTATTTGGAAAAGAAGGTGATGGATTCGAGCGCATTAATGTCGCATGCCCGTGGAAATATTTGGAAGAAGGGTTGGAACATTTAATAGAAGCACTGAAAGAATAATGCGTGCGGAATGAAAGCTGTATGGGTGACGGAGACATACGCATCCTTTATGATTTTTGTTTTTCGACTGTGATACTTACTGTTTTTTTGCTATAGTATGGAAATGAATTTTTTCTCTGTGCGGAAGTATTGTATTGTTTCTCTTTTCATTATCTGCGGCATTGCGCTTAATATTGCCGGATCATTTGCGGGAAGTCATATTTCTTTTCCTTTGTATCTCGATAGTCTTTCAACGATTGCGGCTGCTGCATTGTTCGGTCTTGTGCCTGCTCTTATAGTTGCTGCTTGTTCAAACTGTGTGCTTGCACTGCTTGGACTTGTTGGTATTCCGTTTGGAATATGCCATTTGATGACAGCTGTTGGCGCATGGTTCATTTTTCGATTTGCAGATAAACCGTATAAGCTTGAATCTTTTATGCAGGCCGGTCTGCTTGCAGCTTTAACGAACGGTGTTTTCGGTTCTGTGATTTCCCAGCTTGTATACGGTGGCAATACGACAATCTCACAGGTTGATACTGTTGTGCAGGGTGTGTTTACGGTGTGCGGAAATATTACGGCTGCAATTTACATCGGCGGAATTCTCAGCAATCTTGTAGACAAGGCATTCAGTGCACTCGTATCGTATTGTATATACCGGATAGTTATCGGAAATAAAAAACAAAATTAATAATCAGATTACACCGAGTATTTTTGCTGCATTTTCTGCTTCATATTGGTTTTTTATGCAGAGTTTTTGATAAGCAGAAGTGCGCTGGTTTGCAACTGTTTTTTCAGTTTTGCCTAATAATGATGCAATTTCTTTTG
>LAHS01001040.1_pt1 | contig 17911 bp, 17 predicted proteins | sample 329651 | NCBI WGS metagenome assembly LAHS01 (sample SAMN03275699, study PRJNA271635) | activated sludge metagenome | isolation source: sample C-1 Sludge from hydrolytic chamber (first chamber) of Anaerobic... | reverse complement strand
CTCTGCCAGGTAGTTTCTCGCACGAATAAGGGCGCCGGGGACTCAGTCCTCGACGCCCTTCTCGTTGGAACCGCTTCTGCGCTACTGCACGTCGAACGAGAAGGGCGAGAAACTACCTGGCAGAGGCGGCTACTTGGCGCCTTCGGGAATCTCGCCGCCACAGTGCGGGCAGCGGGTTGCGCCGGCCTTGACCTCCTCGAGGCAATGAGGGCATACGGGGGCGGCTGCCGCCTCGGCCTCCGCCTCCTTCTTGGCGAACTTCCCCGTCTTCTCCCTGAACCTGTTCATGGACCTGACGAGTGCGAAGACGATGAGGGCGATGATCAGGAAGTTGATGATGGCGGAGATGAAGGCGCCGAAGTCGATCGTGGTGGTGTCGTTCACCACGATCTGCAGCCCGCCGACGCCCGTGGAGCCGCCGGTGATGAGAACGATGAGAGGGTTGATGATGTTGGTGACGAGCGACGTGACGATGGCGGTGAAGGCTCCGCCGATGATGATGCCGACTGCCATGTCCATGACATTGCCATTGGCGATGAACTCCTTGAACTCCTTCATGAAGCCTTTCATGTGCCCTCCAGACCTTCGTGACCGGCCCGTGCGGCTCGGTTCTCGATTTGGACAACTGTAGCGCGACGTCTCGAATGATGGGTCACGAATCGTCGTCCGCTGCCAACCTGTGTCTGAGGGGTGAGGAAGGCGACCGGCATCAGCCTCAGACGCCGCTGCTCGACGAAAGTCATCCGTCAGCGGCGGGCGGGGCGGTGACGGACCTATCCTTGGGAGGAAACCTGTCACCGTGTCGGGGACAGGCACGTCGGCCTTCCGTTGGGGGATCTCCGTCATGGCTTCTATGAACGCGAACGACATGCACAGGCTGCTGGGCGAGCTTCTCGGTGAGGGAGAGGAGTATGAGGCCCAGGCCTGGGCGTCAGTCGTCATGACGGGACCCGCATACTACGCGATCTCGGGCGTCTCGGTGGCGCTGGGCACCACGCCGTCTATGATGCCCCTCTCGAGCGCGTACTGCTACGTCGGCCTCACGGCGGCGCATCTCAACCTCGTCATCGTCAACGCGTTCAGGGTCCATGAGGTCATGAACGTCCTCAGCATCCCGCTCGAGAAGATCGATGACGTGCGCCAGGGAGGGATGCTCTCGGGCAAGACGCTGAGGATCGCAGTCGGGACGTCGAAGATGCAGCTCGAGTTCACCGACTTCACGGCGGACAAGAACGACCGCGCGCAGGCGACCGACGTCGCCCACATCATGCGCGAGCTCTCCACCCTGAGGTATCGCTAGCCAGCGGCGGGGGAGAATCCGAGTTCTTCCGAGTCAAGCATCACGGTGAACGGGCCGTCGTTCACGAGGCTCACGCGCATGTCGGCGCCGAAGACGCCGCGTCCCACCCGTCCTGCGCCGAGGTCGCCCACGGCGACCTCGCAGAAGCGCTCGTAGAGCTCCTCCGCGAGGTCGGGCGCCGCCGCGCCGGTGAACGACGGGCGGTTGCCGCGTCGCGCGTCGGCATAGAGCGTGAACTGGCTCACCACGAGCACGTCTCCGCCCACGTCGACGAGCGAGCGGTTGGTCTTGCCCTCCTCGTCCGCAAAGATGCGCAGGTCGCGAACCTTGTGCCACAGGCGCTCTGCCACGTGGCCGTCATCGCCTGGTCCCACGCCGAGGAGGACGAGCAGACCACGTCCGCAGGAGCCCACGACCGAGCCCGCGACCTCGACGGACGCGGACTCGACCCTCTGCACCAATGCTCGCATGAGGCTACAGCCCGTAGATGGACGAGAACTTCAGCGTGAGGTAGTCCGTGTAGTACGAGGCCGAGAAGGGCTCGCCACAGGCGGCCTCCATGAGCTCTCCCGCGTCCTTCGCCCGACCCCAGACCCAGATGCGCGTGCGCAGCCACTCGCGGATGCGCGTGAGGTCGCCTGACGCGCAGGCTCCGTCGAAGTCAATGCCGTCGTCGATCATCGCGTTCTTGAGCTGCGCGCCGAAGGCGCTTCCCAGGGCGTAGGTGGGGAAGTAGCCGAAGTCGCCGTCCGACCAGTGGGTGTCCTGCAGGCAGCCGCGCGCGTCGGAGGGCACGTCGAGTCCGAGGTAGCTCTTGTAGCGCTCGTTCCAGAGGCCGGGGATGTCCTTGGCCGTCGCCTCCCCCGAGAAGAGCAGCTGCTCGATCTCGTAGCGAATCATGATGTGGAGCGGATAGGTGAGCTCGTCGGCGTCGCAGCGAATGAGGCAGGGCTCGGCGCAGTTCTCGGCCATGTAGAGCTGGAAGGGGGTCATGCGACCGAGCTGGCCGGGGAAGTGCCTCTTCAGAACCTCGAGAAGGGGCGTCGCGAAGGCCTCGCTCCTGCCCACGTAGTTCTCGAAGAAGCGAGACTGGGCCTCGTGCATGCCGGACGACGTGCCGCCTTTGAGCGAGGTGAAGCGGTACGCGGGGTTGACGTTCTGCTCGTAGAGCGTGTGCCCGCCCTCGTGAAGCATCGAGAAGACGTTGGAGAGCAGGTTCTCGGGATAGACGTGGCTCGCGATCACCACGAAGCCCACGCCAGGTCCGCCCGTGAACGGGTGCTCGGTTCGTCCGAGCCACAGGGCATCGGGGTCGACGCCCTCGATCTTCAGGAGGTCGTCGGCGACGCGCCACTGGCGCGCCTCGTCGAAGGCGCCGTCCACGATGGCATGGCTCGGCTTGCGCTTGGATGCCCGAACGTCGGACAGGAGCGGCACGACGCACTCCTTGACCCGCGAGAAGAACCTGTCGTAGAAGGCGCAGTCCGTGCCGCGCTCGTACTCGTTCAGCCAGACGTCATAGGGGTCGGCGGAGGGATTCTTGAAGCCCGCGAAGCGGCGCTTGGCCGTCACGATGCGGTCGACGTAGGGCTCGAAGCTCGCCCAGTCGTTCGCCGCCTTGGCGCGACGCCAGACGTCGTTGGCCTCGACGGTGAGCCGACTGAACTCCGCCTGCTCGTCCGAGGGAACGTCCACGAGGGAGGCGCGGTCGTGCTGGAGCACGCGCACCTGGGCGGCGCGGGTGTCGTCGAGCAGCGCCTCGTTGTCGGTGAGCCTATTGAGCAGCGCGCCCGTCTCGGCGGAGCAGAGAAGCTCCTGGCGCTCCCGCTCCAGGATGGAGTAGGCCTGGCCTCGCTCCTCGGTGGCCTTTGCGGGGTCGATGGACGGTCCGAACGAGATGATCTCGTCAATGGCGTACCGGTGCGCGAAGAGGTGCTGCTCGAGCGCATCGAGAGAGGCGATGTCTTCCTTGGGGTTGGCGAGTGCGGCGTTAAGCCGCACGGTGTTGGCAGCGTCTGGCATGTGTCCTCCGTTTCCGAGCGGCGTGCAGCGCGCTCGACTGGTTCGTTTGGCATTGAGTGTACCTAACGGGCGAGGAAGCGGGATACTGAATCGACCGACACAACGTAATTGCCGTGGAGCAGAAGCGCCCGGCCCGCGAAAGGGGATTGAGTCATGGACAAGGTTCTCGGAATCGACATCGGTGGCACCTCGATCAAGGTCGGCCTCTTCACCCCCAAGGGCGAGCTTCTCGAGGAGCGCAAGATTCCCACGCCCGCGCTCATCGACGACGACGCCTTCGCGGTCGTGACCAGCGGTCTCGAGAAGATCGTCGCGGCGCATGACTCGACCTCCGACGACGTCATCGCCATCGGCCTCGACATCCCGGGACCCGTGGCGGACGACGGGACCGTCGGCTTCCTCCCGAACATCCAGCTCGACCCCGAGGGGCTCGTCCACGCCATCACGGCCAAGTACCCCCATGCGAGCATCGCCTTCGTGAACGACGCCAACGCCGCCGCCCTCGGCGAGATGTGGGCGGGCGTGGCTCGTGGCGCATCGAGCTTCGTGCTCATCGCCCTCGGCACGGGCGTCGGAGCCGGCGTCGTGGTCAACGGTCGCCTCGTGGCGGGCGCCTTCGGTGCCGGTGGCGAGATCGGCCACATCACGGTGAATCCCAATGAGACGCTGACCTGCGGCTGCGGCCGCAAGGGCTGTCTCGAGCAGTACGCCTCGGCTACGGGAATCGTTCGTCTCTACCTCGAGGAGTGCGAGAGGCGGGGCGTGACTCCCGTGAAGGTCGAGCACGCTACCGACACGCTCTCCGTCTTCCGCGCCCTCGCCGCGGGTGACGACTGCGCCAAGATCGCGATCGACCAGATGTGCGAGTATCTCGCCCAGGCGATGGCGCAGGTATCCTGCGTCGTCGACCCGCAGATGTACCTTCTCGGCGGCGGCGTGGCGGGTGCTTTCGCCACCTTCGCGCCACGGCTCCGCGAGTGCTTCCTGGCGCATGCGCTTCCCACGTGCAAGAACGTGGCCATCGAGGCGGCGAGCCTCGGGAACCAGGCGGCGATGTACGGCTGCGCCTACGAGGCGCTCCGCCTGTACGATGCGAGCAAGAAGCGCTAGGGGGCGTTTCTCGTACGGTCATCTCCGGGCTCGGGACCTTTGTCCGCGAGCCCGGATTCATACGATGGGTGAAGCTGCGCGGTCAGGCGCGTCGCTATATCTGGCTGTATGTTTGTCTTTCGTTTGCAATCGCTCTGCAAAACGCAATATATATACGTAACACTAGTTAATAGGCATATTCTGCAGATGGTATGTCAATGAGTTGCGAATGTAGCACTTTCGAATACTTACGTAAAATATCGATTTACCCATTGCGGCATGGCCGCATCGATGATAATATCGTGGAGGTTCTGGGTGCTCTCTGTGGAGGAACCGCAGGGATCACCCCATACAGGGGGCGGCTGGCGAGGCTGGCCGTTGACAGGCAGGTGCCCGTGGGCACCCAACAGGAAAGGAGTGTCAGATGGCTGAGTACGACCTCATTGCTGCAACAGGTTGTCCCACAGGCATTGCGCACACCTTCATGGCCAAGGAGGCCCTCGAAAAGGCCGCCGAGGCTCGTGGTCTCACCATCAAGGTCGAGACCCACGGTCAGGTCGGCATCGAGAACGAGGTGACCCCGGCAGAGATCAAGGCTGCCAAGGCCGTCATCATCGCCGCCGACAAGGACGTCCAGGCGGAGCGCTTCGCCGGAAAGCCTCTGATCAGCGTCGGCGTCACCGCTGCCATCAAGGACCCGAACGGTCTCATCGACAAGGCCCTCGCCGCCAAGGCGCAGGGGACGATGTCTGACGCGGTCGTCAACTCCTCGTCTGACGACAGCGGCGTCGAGAAGGAGTCCGTCGGCCACGTCATCTACAAGCACCTGATGAACGGCGTCAGCCACATGCTCGTCTTCGTCGTCGCCGGCGGCGTCCTCACGGCTGTCTCGTTCCTCTGGGGCATCCACTCCTACGATTCGACCTCCACTGACTACAACACGTTCGCGGCCATGCTCAAGATCATCGGCGGCATCGCCATGAACCTCATGGTGCCCGTCCTCGCCGCCTACATCGCCGAGTCCATCGGCAAGCGTCCCGCCCTCGTACCCGGCTTCGTCGCGGGCATGATCGCCATCCAGGGCCTTCCCGTCAACGCCACGACCGGCCTCATCGACGCCGGCGGCTCGGGCGTCGGCTTCGGCTTCCTCGGCGGCATCGTCGGCGGCTTCCTCGCAGGCTACGTGATCCTCGGACTCGAGAAGCTTCTCTCGGGGCTCCCCAAGAACCTCGACGGCCTCAAGGCGATCTTCCTGTACCCGCTGCTCTCGACCTTCATCACGGGCCTCATCATGCTCGGGATCTCCGGCCCCATGGCCGCCATCAACACCGGCATGATGAGCTTCCTGAAGGGCCTCGAGGCCTCCGGCCCGATCGTCCTCGGCCTGGCCATCGGCTGCATGTGCGCGTTCGACATGGGCGGCCCCGTCAACAAGGCTGCCTACGTCACCGGCACTGCCCTGCTCACTGAGGCTCTGACCGCTGGCGTCGGTACTGACACCTACAACTTCGGCACCAACTTCATGGCCGCCGTCTCTGCCGCCTGCATCGTCCCGCCGCTGATCACCACCTTCGCCGTCGTCGTCGGCAAGAAGTACTTCTCGCAGGAGGATCACGACGCCGGCATCGTCAACCTCATCCTCGGCTGCACGCACATCACCGAGGGCGCCATCCCGTTCATGACCAAGAACATCTGGCCCGTGATGCCGATCATGATGCTTGGCTCCTCCATCGCGGCCATCCTCACGATCTTCTTCGGCGTGCACGATCCCGCTCCTCACGGTGGCTTCCTCGTGCTGCCCGTCGTCGATGGCGGCGGCCTGTGGGTCCTTGCCATCCTCATCGGCGCGCTCGTCGGTGGCATCCTGTTCGTCACCTTCAAGCGGATCGACTATCACAAGCACGGAGACGTCATCCAGTAGGCAGCTCTCTACTCCAGGCGTAGCAGGGGGCTCGGCGCGGAAGGCGTCGGGCCCTCTTCCGTCAAAGCGTTCGGCTGGCTTCGAATCGCTCCGCATCACTCTGTCTTCTGTTCCCTCACCATGGCTCTCATGGCGACCGACGAGAGGAACTCGAATGATCTACACGCTCACCACCAACCCCGCCGTCGACATGAACGTGACGACGGACACGATGATTCCCGAGAAGGTCAACCGTACGCGCGACGCCGTCTACACGCCCAACGGCAAGGGGCTGAACGTCTCGTTCACGCTCGAGCATTTCGGCGTCCGCTCGACCATCCTCGGGTTCTTCGGGGGCTTCTCGGGTGACTACATCGTGCGTGAGGCGTCCAAGGTCTGCCCGGTCGAGGCGGTCGAGGCGGACGGCATCACTCGCGTGAACGTGTTCGTGACGGCTCCTGAGGGCGAGTACAAGCTTCCGAACGCCGGCGCGCCCGTGCATCGTGAGGCACAGGAGCAGATGCTCGAGATCATCCGCGATGCCGACGACCTCGAGTGCCTCGTCGTGTCGGGCAGCCTCTCGCCGGAGATGGATTCGAGCTACTACGACGAGCTCATCGACGTCGTCAAGGCCAAGGGCGCCGAGTTCGTCCTCGACATCTCGGATGCGCACCTCGCGGACCTCGTCGAGAAGAAGCCCCTGCTCATCAAGCCCAATGACGAGGAGGTCGCGGGGATCTTCGGCGTGGACGTGGAGGACGAGCGCGAGATCGTTCATGCCCTGCACGAGATTCACGAGCGTGGTGCCCAGAACATCCTTCTCACGCTCGGAGGCGAGGGAGCGTACTTCTTCGACGGGGAGCGCGTCTGGCATGCCAGCGCGGCCAAGGTCGACGTCCTCTCCACCACCTGCTCGGGCGATGCGACCCTGGGAAGCTTCCTCTCGGCGTGGTTCTACGACCGAGACAACGTCGAGACGGCCCTCAGACGTGCCATGGCGACGGGAGGAAACGTGGCCATGTGTGCTGGTCTCGGAGACTTCGCCCTCGTGGACGACCTCGAGAGGTCCATCAAAGTTGAGGTGGTCGCCTAGGAGTGTTTCCGCCTGCCTATGAATAGTTTCTCTTTACGAACTTATTGGCAATGCGCAAGGTAACCACAAGGTCGGCGGGGAATAATACGAAGGTACTAGCGGGACGAGAATCGAGGTTGATAGCTATGTCATCCAAGCAGCCTGCAAAGATGCTAGCCGTCGAGCGCCAGAGGAAAATTCTGGAGATGCTCGACACGAGCTCGTCGATTCGGATCTCTGACATCTGCGATACCTTCGGCGTCTCTGCCGTGACCGCCCGCTCCGACCTTGACGTGCTGGAACGTGACGGAAAGCTCAAGCGCACGCATGGCGGCGCCGTCCCCGTCTCCCAGTACGTCATCCCGCGCGTGCCCCAGCGCCTCAGGCGTAACGCCAAGGCGAAGCAGAGCATCGCACGCTATGCCGCAAGCCTCGTAAGCGACGGCGAGATGATTCTCGTGGGCTCCGGTAGCACGACGCTCGCATTCGTGCGTGCCTTGAGCGACAAGAAGGGCATCACGATCATCTCCAATGACTGCAACGTGATCGAGTATGCCGAGCAGCACCTTCCCGATGCCACGATAGCCTCGACAGGCGGTGCCCTCGGGCGCGACTACCGCCACTACTACGGCTCGATGGTCGCCTCGAGCCTCTCCGACATCTACCTCGACAAGGTCTTCCTCGGTGCCGACGGCTTCGAGCCGGACTTCGGCTTCCTCGCCGAGTTCGAGCAGACCGCGCTCACGAAGGTGGAGTTCCTGAGGCACGCCCGCACCAAGATCATGCTCATGGACTCAACGAAGGTCGGTGCCGGTCGCTCGTTCGTGCGCTTCGCCAAGCCGAGCGAGTTCGACATCGTGATCATGGACAAGGACCCCGACGGCATCGTCGCGGCGGCCGTCGAGAACCCCGACCACGAGGTGAAGATCATTCAGACCGAGGCCTAGCCGTCACCGCTCATAGTTGAGACGAAGAAGCCGCCCCGCCGCACGCGACCCGAAGGTCGGTGGCGACGGGGCGGCTTCGACTTCTCTGTCGAGTGCCGTCTGTGAGTCGGACTACGCCATGATCTTGCGGAAGAGCAACTTGACGGTCTCGTGGTCGGCCTCGCGGGGGTTGCCCGGGTAGCAGGCGTCGGCGAGCGCGTCGGTGGCGAGCTGGTCGAGGTCCTCCTCGACGAGCCCCTTGCAGGTCTTGGGGATGTTCACGTCCTCGGAGAGCTGCTTCACGGCAGCGATGGCGGCGTCAGCGGCCTCATCCTCGGACATGCCCGTGGTGTCGACGCCCATGGCGACGGCGACCTCGGCGAGACGCTTGGTCACGACCGGCTTGTTGTACTCCATGGCGATGGGCAGGAGCATGGCGCAGGCGACACCGTGGGGCGTGTCGTAGTGCGCGGAGAGGGTGTGAGCCATCGAGTGGTCGATGCCGAGGCCCACGTTCGAGAAGCCCATGCCCGCGATGTACTGGCCGAGCGCCATGCCCTCGCGGCCACTTGCCGGCGTGCCCGACTTCGCCTCGGCGACGGCGTCGCGAAGGTGGGCCGAGATGAGCTGGATGGCCTTGTAGTGGAACATGTCGGAGAGCTCCCAGGCACCGCGGGTGGTGTAGCCCTCGATGGCGTGGGTGAGCGCGTCCATGCCGGTGGCGGCAGTGAGGCCGGCGGGCATGGAGGCCATCATGTCGGGATCGACGACGGCGACCTCGGGGATGTCGTTCGTGTCGACGCAGACGAACTTGCGGACCTTGTCGGGGTCGGTGATGACGTAGTTGATCGTGACCTCTGCCGCGGTGCCGGCGGTCGTCGGAACGGCGATGGTGAAGGTTGCGTGCTTCTTGGTGTCGGCGACGCCCTCGAGGCTCACCACGTCGGCGAACTCGGGGTTCTCGGCGATGATGCCGATGGCCTTGGCGGTGTCCATCGAGGAGCCGCCACCGATGGTGACAATCATGTCCGCGCCAGACTCCTTGAAGGCGGCGACGCCGTCCTGCACGTTCTTGATCGTGGGGTTGGGCTTGATCTGGGAGTAGAGGCTCCAGGGGATGCCGGCGGCGTCGAGAAGGTCGGTCACCTTTGAGGTGACGCCGAACTTCACGAGGTCGGGGTCGGAGCAGACGAAGGCCTTCTTGAAGCCGCGGCGCGTGATCTCGCCGGGAATCTCCTTGATGGCGCCCGAGCCGTGATACGAGATGGTGTTGAGAACGAAACGATTTGCCATGGTTCCTCCTAGAAGTCGGTGCAGTGCCAGCACCCCTATGATAGCGGCATTGCGGGAGTCGGACTAATTGAAGTCCGACGTCGAGCCCGGGGTCTGCGGGACGACGTACTTGCCGTCGCGGATGATGACGGGGTCCTTGAAGTACTTGGCGAGGTGCGGGATGTACTCGAGGAAGAGCGCCGGATGCCCCACGCTGATGTGGTTGAAGAGGACGAGGTGCTGGTGAATCTGGCCCATGTCGCCCACGTGCGGGATGACGGGCACGTCGAACTTGCGAGACATGAGGCTCACGAGGATCCACTCGGAGATGCCGCCCACGCGAAGCGCGTCGACCTGGTTGAACGACATGGCCTTGGCCTGCAGGTAGTTCTTGAACATGACCTTGTTGGGAACGTGCTCGCCGAGCGCGATCTTGAGGGGCGAGAAGGCACGGGCGATGGTCTGATGCGCGAGGACGTCGTCGGGGTCGGTCGGCTCCTCGATCCAGTACGGGTTCATCTTCCGGATCTGGGGAATGACCTCGATGGCGTCGGACATGGTCCACTGCTGGTTCACGTCGAGCATGATCGTGACGTCATCGCCGACGGTCTCGCGGATGAGAAGGGCGCGGCGGATGTCACGCTCGTGGTCGCGGGAGCCGATCTTGAGCTTCATCGCGGTGAAGCCGTTCTCGACGGCCTGCTTCGCGTTCGCGACGACCTTCTCGTCAGGGTAGTTGAACCAGCCCACCGACGTGTCGTAGCCGGTGTAGCCCGTGTCGAGGATGCCCATTCTGTCGGCCTTGGTGAGCTGCGCCTCGCGCAGGATGGCGAGGGCCTCGTCGCGGGTGAGCACGTCCTCGACGTAGCGGAAGTCGCAGAGGGCGACGACCTGCTCGGGCGTGAGGTCGATGAGGAGCTTCCAGAGGGGCACGTCGCGAGACTTGGCCCAGAGGTCGAAGCACGCGTTGGTGATGCTCGCGAGCGCCAGGTGCACGACGCCCTTGTGAGGGCCGAGCCAGCGGTAGCAGGGGGAGTCGGTGATGCTCGCGAACGTCTCGCCGAAGTGGGACATGAGCTCCTCGATGTCCTGGCCGACGAGGACGTCCGACAGGTATCCGATTGCCTTGCAGACGAGGTCGTTCCCGTAGCCGAGGGTGAAGGTGAGGCCTGTTCCCTCGAGATCGGTGTCGGTCTTGAGCTTGCAGACGGCGTAGGCGTACTGGGGGACGGTGTGGACTGCGTCCGACCCCGCACCATCCTCGAGCGCGAAGCGCTTGTCCTCGACCTCGATGCCACGTATCGTGACAGTTCCCATGGCGATATCACATCCTTATCCGCTCCGATGCGTGGTCGGAGCTCGTCTCTTGTGGTAAAGTGTTCCTATATACGAAAACAGTTCACATATACGGCTGATACTGTAGACCGCAGCTGTGGGAAAGTCAACGGCATTCTCGGAGAACCGACAGGCGGTTGGCCCCGTGACGCGGGAGGTTCGCGGTCCGAGAAGGCATACTATGTCTTCGGAGCGGGAATCTCGTGCCCGACCCGGTGAGAAGGGAATCAATGATGTCTGAAGACGGTGTCGGACGCGGCGCGGAGCATCGCTCAACGCTGAGGGTGCTCACCATTCTCGAGCTTCTCGCCCAGAACAAGTCAGGGATGACCCTCTCGGAGCTGGGACGCGAGCTCGGGGCACCCAAGAGCAGCGTCTCCCCGATCATCCACACGATGGCCGACTACGGCTTCGTGGAGCTGGACGAGGCCTCGTCGCGCTACTCCGTCGGGCTCAAGACCTACCTCGTCGGGATGGCCTATGACACGGCCGGTCATGCGATGAAGATCGTCACCGACGAGATGCGCGCAGTCGTCGACCAGTGCAACGAGACCTGCCAGCTGGGGGTTCTCGACGGGGGCCGAGCGCTCTACATCGCGAAGGTGGACTCCACGGAGGCCATCAGCCTCAAGTCCGACGTCGGCAAGAGCCTTCCCCTCTACTGCACCGCCATCGGCAAGGCGCTCATCTCCGAGATGAGCGAGGACGAGGTCAAGGGTCTGGTCGGGGAGAGGTACGAGCGAATCACGAGCAGGACCGTCACGACGTACGCTCAGCTCGCGCGCCAGCTCGAGGAGGTTCGCGCGACGGGCATCGCGCATGACTCCGGGGAGGTCACCGAGGACGTGGACTGCCTCGCCATCCCCATCAAGGTATTCGGCCGCGTCGTCTACGGGATGAGCGTCTCCGTGCCCTCGTTTCGCTATACGCCCGAGAAGGAGCAGTCGGTCAAGGAGATCCTGCTCGCTGCCAAGGAGAGGCTCGAGGCCTCGCTCGCCTGAGGCAAGTCGATGCCGCATTTGGGGATGGCATTTTTCTTCTCGTGCTTGAGCGAGTTCAAGCCTGCTGGGGAGAAGTTCTTCTAAAAGCGAACATTGCTGGGGCAATTCCTGCGACAGCATGCCTGACGTGCGCCGTTGCCGGCTCAACTGCTGGCGATGGGTCACTCCCACCTTCCCGCGTACGATGATGAACAAATACACGAACGCCGTTCGCGATTAGAAACACGCCGTTCGCTTCCAAATTGACGTCTCCACGCACATCTTCGATTTTCCAGCCTATAGTTCCGCTTGTAGTTCGGAAACAAGAACTACGTTCACATATACGAACTACCGCACGACGCAGAACAGGCAGGCACAGAGAGAGGAAGATGGGATGTTAGCAGGAGGCATTGCAGTACTCGTTCTTGCTGGTTTCTTCCAGGGCACGTACGGACTCGGGATGAAGAAGTACGAGCCGTTCTCCTGGGAGGCCATGTGGGCGGTCTTCTCGATTGTCGGCATGGTCATCACGCCGTGCGTCTGGGCGTCGATCACGGTTCCCGGGTTCTTCCAGTACATCGCCGCGGCACCTGCCCAGACGATTCTCATGGCGGCCTTCTGCGGGTTCTTCTGGGGCGTCTCGGCAATCGGCTTCGGCAAGGCCATCGACTACATCGGCATCTCGCTCACGAACGGCATCGCCTACGGCGTCTCGTGCATCGTCGGCGCCCTCGTCCCGCTGTTCCTGAGCTCCAAGGTCCCGAGCAGCGCCTACATCACCGGTCTCGTCATCGGCATCGTCCTCCTCGTCATCGGGCTCGTCCTCTTCACCAAGGCCGGACTCCTGCGTGACGCGCAGGGTGCCAACACCGAGAAGGGACGCGACCCGCGCTTCAAGACCGGTCTCATCCTCGCGTTCGTCTCCGGTCTCGGCGGTGCCGCGCAGAACATCGGCTTCACCTATGCGGGCATCACGAGTCAGCTCGCCGTCGCGAACGGCGTGAGCGCCACCAACGCGGCCGTCATCCCCTGGATCGTCGTCGTCTCCATGGGCGGCTTCATCGCGAACATCGGCTACGCGCTCGTCCTTCTCGCCAAGAACAAGAACTTCCACAACTACACCGACAAGGGCTGCGGCGTCGGCTATGCGAAGAGCGCCCTCACCGGCATCGCCTGGTATGCTGCCCTCGGTGTCTACGGCATCGCCACCGTCCTTCTCGGCGGCTTCGGCCCCGTGGTCGGCTGGATCGGCTTCAACGCGCTCGGACTGATCATCGCGAACGCCTGGGGTCTCAAGGACGGCGAGTGGGATGGCTTCGAGAAGGCAAAGAAGTTCCTCCTCAGCGCCGACGCGATCCTCGTCGTGTCGCTGGTCATCCTCGGCATCTCCAACACGCTCTAGGCTCGACTGGTTCGGTTCGAATGGTTTCATACGCAATGGCCGCTGCGGCGGCATGAGGAGAAGGAGCGTAGATACACATGGTTGATTCGCTTGATGAGATGGAGTTCTGCCCGGTGCACCCGACCGAGGAGGAGAAGCGTCCGATCGTCTCCATCGGTGCCGGCGGCATCGTGAACGACTGCCATTATCCCGCCTACAAGCTGGCCGGCTATAACGTGATCGGCCTGTTCGACCTCAAGCCCGAGCGCGCGCAGATGATGGCCGAGAAGTTCGGCGTGCCCACCGTCTGCCCGACGATCGACGATGCGGTCAAGCTCGCCCAGGACAACGGCGCCATCTTCGACATCGCCGTTCCCGCCTCCCGCATCCCGTCGGTCCTCGAGCACATCCCCGACGGCTCCGCGACCCTCATCCAGAAGCCGATGGGCGAGAACATCCAGCAGGCCAAGAAGATTCTCGATATGGTCCACGAGAAGCACCTCACCGCCGGCATCAACTTCCAGCTGCGCGACGCGCCCTACATCATCGCGGCGAAGCAGATGGTCGACAAGGGCCTTCTCGGCACGATCGTCGACATGGAGGTCCGCGAGACGGTGTTCACGCCCTGGAACCTCTGGGACTTCCTCTACAAGGTGGACCGCATGGAGATCAACTACCACTCCATCCACTGGGTGGACATGATTCGCTACTTCCTCGGCGACCCCAAGGGCGTCTACTGCAAGACCATGAAGCACCCCGAGATGGACGGTCTCGCGCAGGTCAAGTCGAACATCATCATGGACTACGGCGACTACCTCCGCGCCGGCATCATCTCGAACCACAACCACAAGTACGGCCTCGACGAGCAGGAGTGCTTCATCAAGATCGAGGGCACCAAGGGCTGCATCAAGATCACGACGGGCGTCTACCTCGACTACCCCAAGGGCAAGCCCGACGTGTTCAAGTACAACCTGCTCGATGACGGCAAGGGCTGGAGGACGCTCGATGTGCGCGGCAGCTGGTTCCCCGAGGCGTTCGTGGGCACCATGGGCGGTCTCATGAAGAAGGTCGCCGACCCGAACTATCACTACATCAACAACATCGACGACGCGTACAAGACGATGTGCGTCTGCGAGGCCTGCTACGAGTCGAGCGCTCACGGTGAGACCCCGGTCGAGTACGAGTAGGACCGAACGCGGTACCGTGTGAGAAGGGGCCGGCCATGGCGCGTCCATGGCCGGCCAGACCGAAGGAGAGGCGGGGCAATGGACGGCAGGCTTGAGATCATCGACTCCCATTTCCACGTGTGGGACCTTGAGAGGCAGAACCTTCCCTGGCTTGCCGAGACGAGCGGTGCGATCACGCGCACCTATACCATCGAGGAGCTCGTCTCGCGCTACGAGGCGGTCGGCGACGTGACGTTCCTGGGAGGGGTCTACGTCGAGGTCGACTCGGACGACCCGCAGCTCGAGGACGAGATCGCCTGGGGCTTCCCTCGTGACAGGGTGCTCGCCCTCATGCTCCGCTCGCGCGTGAGCCCGTGGATGCGCGTCCCCGTCCATGCGACCGGCGTCCGTGAGCCGCTCCACGTGCCCTCGTCGCCACGCGGGCGGTGCCTCGAGCCGAGCTTCGTCGAGGGGCTTCGCGTGTTGGCCGATAAGGGGCTGCCCTTCGAGTCGTGCAACCGTGTCGGAGAGCTGGGTGACCTCTACGAGGCGCTCGCGCAGGTTCCCGAGGAGACCGTCATCCTCAACCACCTGGGCAACGTCCAGAGCCTCGACGATGACTACCGCGCTGCCATGCGCAGGCTCGCCACGCTGCCGAACCTCTACGTGAAGGTCTCGGGGTTCCCGACGAAAGACCGCGCCTTCGTGGACGAGCTGCTCGGCTTTGCGCGGGAGACCTTCTCGCCCGAGCACCTGCTCTACGCGTCCAACTGGCCGGTGGTCGAGCTCTACTCCACGTTCGAGGAGAACCTCGTGGTCCTGCGCGAGGCCTTCTCGGACGACGAGCGGTTCTTCAAGACCAACGCGATGCACGCCTACGGAATCAGCGCCTAGCCGGGGCATGAGCCCGGCAGGCAACCCATTGGAAAGGAATGACTTCGATGTCAGAGAAGAAGCCCGTGAGGTATGGCACCATCTCACGCACCAAGGGCAAGGAGGGCTACGAGGCCTACAAGAAGTTCCACGCCAACCCCTTCCCCGGCGTGAACGAGATGATCAAGAAGTGCAACATCCAGAACTACTCGATCTACTACTACGACGGCCTGCTGTTCTCGTACTTCGACTACGTGGGTGACGACTATGAGGCCGACATGGCCAAGATGGCGGCCGACGCCACGACGCAGCGCTGGTGGGCCGCCGTCGACCCGGTCATGAACCCCTTCAAGGTAGGGGAGACCTGGGCTCCGATGGAGGAGCTCTACCACCTCGACTAGCGACAGATACCCGACAGACACGTTTGACACCGACGTCCCTCCTTCCGAGCCGGGGGAGGGACATCGTCTTGAAAAACAGAGGATTCAAAGGAGCATCACATGGGCACGGCACAACCTGAGGGACTGTACGTCGCGGCGATCACGCCGTTCAAGGAGGACGGGTCGATCGACGACGCAGCGACCCGGGCAATGATCGAGAAGAACCTGTCCGAGGGCGCGGCGGGCTTCTTCGTGGCCGGCAGCTCGGGCGAGTGCTTCCTTCTCACCGAGAGCGAGCGCATCCACCTCTTTGAGGTGTTCTCGGAGTACCTGGGGTCCTGCACGATGTTCGCGCATGTGGGATCGTGCGGTACCGAGGAATCGATCCGCTATGCCAAGGCAGCTCGTGAGCTCGGATTCCAGCGGTTCGCGGCGACGCCCCCCATCTACTATGGCTACCCGGCCAAGGCGGTCGCTGCCTACTACGACGACATCGCCGAGGCGGCGGGCCAGGGGGTCTTCCTCTACAACATCCCTTCGAACACCCACTACGACATCAACCTGCATGACCCCGACATCCGCGCCATGTTCGCGTCGGGCTCGATCGCCGGCGTCAAGCACACGAACCTCGACATCTACCAGATGGAGCGCCTGAGGAGCATCAACCCCAAGCTCAAGTGCTTCGGCGGCTTCGAGAACGAGATGGTGGCGTTCCTCGCCATGGGCTGTGACGGCTTCATCGGTTCGACCTTCAACTTCATGCTGCCCCACTACCTCAAGATCTTCAACGCCTATCTCGCGGGCGACGGGGAGACGGCGAGGGAGCTCCAGGTAAAGGCTAACAACATCCTCGAGGCGCTGATGTCGGCCGGCCTCTTCCCGGCCATCAAGCACATCCTCAACGAGGAGGGCGTGGCAGTCGGTGGTCTGCGCAAGCCCTTCCTGCCGCTCTCCGAGGATGCCGCGGCTGCCGTCGACCGCGTCGTCGCTGAGAACCTCGTACGGTAGGCGCGCGCATGCGCGACTTCGTGCAGATCGACGAGAGGGACAACGTGGCCGTGGCCGTCAGGGATCTTGCCGCGGGGAGCGAGGCGCTCGGTACCGCACCAACGGGTGCGCCCCTGCGCCTCGCAGTCGTCGAGGACGTCCCGTGCTTCCACAAGGTTGCGCTCGAGGACATCCCCACGGGTGCCGCGGTCATCAAGTACGGCGAGTACATCGGCGTCGCCCTGACGGACATCCATGCGGGTCAGTATGTGCACGTCCACAACGTCGCGAGCAGCGATGCGCTTCGCGAGAGCGCAGGCGCGCGATGACGAGGACCGTCTTCAGGGGATATCGGCGCGAGGACGGGAGCGTGGGCGTGCGCAACCACGTCCTCGTGCTCCCCACAAGCGTCTGCGCCTCCGACGTGGCGGAGAAGGTCGCTCGTCTCGTCCCGGGGTGCGTGACGTTCCACAACCAGTCCGGGTGCTCGCAGCTCGCCTGCGACCAGGCGCTCACGATGAGCGTGCTCGTGGGGTATGCCGCCAATCCGAATGTGGCCGGCGTGCTCGTCATCGGTCTCGGCTGCGAGGGCTGCCAGGCGAGTCTCGTCGCTGATGCCATTCGCAGGCGAACGTACAAGCCGATCGATTGTCTCGTCATCCAGGAGGTCGGCGGTACCATCGCCACCATTGACGAGGGCGTGCGACTGGCTCGCAGACTCGCCGCGCGGGCGGCGAAGGCAAAGCGCGTGGAGTGTCCGGTGTCCGAGCTCGTCCTCGGCACCAACTGCGGAGGATCAGACGCCACGAGCGGCCTGGGGTCGAACCCCCTGCTCGGGCGGCTCTCCGACATGCTGGTCGGCGCCGGGGCGACGATGGTCCTCTGCGAGACGACCGAGTTCGTCGGAGGGGAGCAGGTGCTCGCCCGTCGAGCCGCGACTCCCGAGGTGGCGGCGCGCATCCTCGAGGCGGTGCGAGGCTGGGAGGACTACGCTCATCGCTTTGGGGAGGAGATCCGCGACGGGAACCCGAGCCCGGGAAACGTCGCGGGCGGTATCACGACCCTCGAGGAGAAGTCGCTCGGCTGCATCCACAAGGGCGGACATGCCCCGATCAACGCCTTCTACGAGTATGCCGAGTCCATCGGCCGTCACGAGGGGCTTGTCGTCATGGACACGCCGGGAAACGACCCGACCTCGATGGCCGGCATCATCGCGGGCGGCTGCCAG
>LAHS01001464.1_pt1 | contig 17955 bp, 15 predicted proteins | sample 329651 | NCBI WGS metagenome assembly LAHS01 (sample SAMN03275699, study PRJNA271635) | activated sludge metagenome | isolation source: sample C-1 Sludge from hydrolytic chamber (first chamber) of Anaerobic... | reverse complement strand
TTCTATATGCAGGAGCCAAGTGCATCCGCAGCAGTTACTGTGCTGAATCCTAAGCCGGGGATGTATGTAGCTGATCTCTGTGCGGCACCTGGTTCAAAGAGCACGCAGATCCTGGAAATGCTGCAGAATAAGGGACTGTTAGTTTCAAATGAGATCAATGCAAAAAGGGCACAGGCACTTTGTGAGAATATCGAGCGCAACGGTGCCGGCAATGCAGTTGTACTGAATGCTGACACAAAAGAGATTGCCGATGCATTTGAAGGCTTTTTTGATGCGGTCTTATGTGATGCACCATGCAGCGGGGAAGGCATGTTCCGCAAAAGTGATGATGCGGTCAATGACTGGTCACAGGCAAATGTATTAAAATGCGCTGCACTACAGAAGGAAATCCTGGAGAATGCCTACCGCTGTCTGCGGCCGGGCGGAACAATGGTATACAGTACCTGCACATTCTCGATGGAAGAAAATGAAATGAATATGTCATGGTTCGTTAAGAATCATCCCGACATGAAGATTGTACGTCCGAATGTCAATTTTGGCAGACGCGCATATGCGATGGAAGGCGGCACCGAAAAAGCACTTCGGATCTTCCCAATGGACGGCGGAGAAGGACATTTCATCTGCCGGCTTATGAAAGATGGAGATGCAGTGCAGCGTGAGCATCGTCTTCTGAAAGGAACTGCAATATCAAAAAATATTCTGCAGGCAGTCAATGAGATCCTGGCGGAACCATATCCTTATATGTATATGAAGAACAACCGTCTGTATGGCGGTACTGTTCCTTTTTATGACTGTGGAAAGTGCCATATTCTCAGAGACCAGGTATACCTGGGAGAAATTGTCAAAAATGAACGCTTCGAACCGGATCATCATATAGCAATGTCAACGGTCAGCAGCTTCCGCATCAAAGTTGATCTAGATGATGAAATGCTGAAGAAATATATGCATGGAGAACAGCTGCCAATCGCAACATCCAAGGGATATTGTCTGTTGACTTGGCATGGCTTTGCGGTAGGCTTAGGGAAAAGCGATGGTTCATCGATCAAGAACAAATATCCGAAGGGTCTGCGGACAAGATAAGGAGTGTATCCATGGAATTGGAATTATTCAATTTTATTGATGAAACAATTAAGTATTATGAACTGAAGAAGCCTTCTTTTACGTATGCAGAAGGGCAGCTGGTCAGTCTGTTCAAGGAAGTGGCAGGAGAATCCTCTGATACACTGCTGTCCGTTAAATCGCGTGTCAAGTCCAGTGAAAGTCTGCGGGAAAAACTGATCCGCAACCGCTTTTATCTGAACTGTACCACCCCGGAAGAAGCTCTGAAGAATCTGACTGATTTGATCGGCGTGACATTTGAATGCCGTTTCATCAGAAATGAAGTAGAGCTTTATCATTCTTTATTTGCTTACTTTGAGGATGATGGAAAGATCTTCAGCAAGTGCAAGAAGAATCCTGATGTTTATTTGAACCTTCATATGGCACAGCCGCAGACACAGCGGAACGGCTTTACAATCTATCGGATTGACGGCTTCTATCTGTTCAATGGCGAGCGCATCAATTTTGAACTGCAGATCAAGTCTCTGGTCCATACGTTCTGGAGCGAAATTGAACATGAAGTTGTATATAAGAATCCGGATTTTGTCATGTATGATACATTCAACCGCAATATGCTCGGTGCAATCAGAGATAATCTTGATGTTGTCGACCGTCAGCTGGAAATTATGTACAATGAGATCTCCTATCAGTCGCAGCAGGCGCAGATCGGCATGGATGAGAAGGGCTTCAAGAGTTTTGTTGCACGCTCAATCAATGAACTGATGAACCGCAAAATGAAGGAATCCGTCGGCTTTGCAACAGATTTCAAACAGTGCAGTGCTATTCTGGCACAGTATATCTATGTCAAAGATTTCCTGAATGGAACACATAACCCAGAACGGATGATTGATTATCTGCAGCTGCTGAACTATCTGACAGATACGAAGATTGAATTCAGAGAAGAAATCTATCTGGAGCACACCTATGTGTCACAGGATTCATTCTCAAATATTCTTGGCGGCTACTGGCAGCAGCAGTTGAATAAGAATTTCCAATGGCATATCTTCTTCTGCATGCTGTTCACCATCCAGCCAGGCAATAACATTGAAGACTTTTCAGATTTCATCGATGTCATTCATCTGCTGCTGATCCAGCCGACCTGGTATGCCGGATTATTCAAGAACTATGGTGAGAAGGAAGCGGACGGCGTCCGCAGTGAGCTGGCAGGAACATTGGCGCAGGCATTGGTCAGTGTTGATAAGATCGATATCATCCATGAAGAAAAGGTGCTGGATGTCATGGAAATGTTCCGCACCTATGCAGAGATGGTAGAGAAGGATTATGAAGACTATGCTTCCTACCAGAAATACGAAAAAGAGATCTTAGCTGAACTGTCACACCGTGTCACCGTTATCTTCCAATAAGAAAAAAGAACTGATATAATAGCAGAGAGGTGAAATTATGGCACAGGATTATGTTGTATTAAATGAGAATCAGGGAAATGGCATGATTGCCATCAACAAGTCAGTTTTCCGTTCAATTGCTGAGATCAGCATTGATGATATTGAAAATGCAGTAAAGGTTGCAGAAGCACGCTTTACCAGTCCGCTGACTGTCAAGATCGTAGACAATAAGCTCCATATCTCTGCTGATATCAAGGTCAAGTACGGTGCCAATGTCGCCGCTACATGTGAACTTGTACAGAACAAGATTTATGAGAATATTCTGTTCATGACAGGTTTCAAGGCCAGTGATGTAACAATTAATGTCATTGGATTCGAAATATAGTTGACAAGAAGATTGTTTTGTAGTTAAATATCAAAGTATTTGAAAATACGGAAAGAAGAAGCACCGCTTCTCACCTGATGTCCAAAGGACTTGGGTAGTATGCCGAAATATCGAAAGAAATTTTGGACAGGTGCGGAATCGTACCTGTTTTTCATTGCTAGGAGGTCCGCTTGGGAAAGATTAAGAACAACAAAAATAGACGCCCGGATTCAAATGATATTGTCAATGAAGACATTCATTTTAAAGAGGTCCTGGTGATCGGCCCTAATGGAGAACAGTTAGGGAAGATGATGCGTCGTGAGGCTTTGGAAAAGGCCTATGACATGGAGCTTGACTTATTATGTGTTGCACCGAACGCAGAAGTTCCAGTCTGCAAGATCGTAGACTATGGAAAGTATCGTTTTGAAGCACAGAAGAAGGACAGGGAAGCAAAGAAGAATCAGCATGTCGTTGAAGTAAAGGCACTTCGTATCTCTCCAGTCATTGATGAACATGATTTTGACACAAAGGTCAAACGTGCTAGGGAGTGGCTGGAAGATTCTCAAAAGGTCAGAATTGATATGAAATTCCGTGGCAGAATGATCACACGTCAGGAAGTTGGCCGTGAAGTCATCAAGAATTTCTCAGAGCAGATTTCAGATATCGCAGAGATGGCAAAAGCCCCTAGTATGGAAGGCAATACTATGTCTGTGACATTTACACCAAAAAAAGGTAAGTAAAGGAGATTGTTATGAAAGCAAAAGCTAAAAAACCAAAGAAGATCAGAATGAAGACCAAGAAGACTTTCGCTAAGCGCAGCAAGCTGACAGCTAACGGCAAGTTAAAGGTCCAGCACAACTATGTTTCCCACTTTGCAGCCAACAAGAGCCACAAGCAGAAGATGCATCTGGCTAAGAGCACAAGTGCAAACGAGACAGACATGAAGCGCGATAAGCAGCTTCTGCAGGGTTAATAGGGAGGCTGAGTTAAGATGAGAGTAAAAGGATCAACACCTACGCGTAATAGACGTAAAAAGGTATTAAAGCTCGCTAAGGGCTATTTTGGAAGCAAGCACCTGTTATACAGAACAGCCAATGAACAGGTCATGCATTCTCTGAAGTATTCTTTCATTGGAAGAAAACAGACGAAGAGAGAAATGCGCAAGCTCTGGATTGCCAGAATCAATGCAGCTTGCAGAATGTATGACCTCAGCTATTCTAAGTTCATGTACGGACTGAAGCTCGCTGATATCAACATGAACAGAAAGATGCTTTCTGAAATTGCTATCCATGATGAAAAGGCCTTCAAGGATCTTGTCGATGCATCCAAGAAGCAGCTTGCAGCTAAGTAAAGTAATTTTAGTTGCATCATTAAAAAGCATATAGTACTATAAACAAGTTCGAGGGGAGATCCAGTCTTCCTTCTTGCTGGCGAGTTGGTGAAGCGGCTTAACACACTGCCCTCTCAAGGCAGCATTTCACGGGTCCGAATCCCGTACTCGTCACTGACCAGAAACACCGGCTAACGGTGTTTTTATTTCTTTTAGGAGGTTGTATATGTCATATCAATTTCATATCAATGAAGATCCGGAAAAGATTGATGCATTTGTAATACAGAGTGAACAGAATTCTTTGTTCCAATGTTCTTCCTGGGCAGAGATCAAGGATAACTGGGAACATCTTCTGACAAGTGTTACAGAAGATGGAAAGATTGTTGGTACTGCTTTGGTACTGATCCGTAAAATGCCTTTAGGAACTACTTTGTTCTATGTTCCAAGAGGCCCAGTCATGGATTATAAAAACAAGGAATTGGTTCATTTTTATTTGGATGAGCTGACAAAGGAAGCGAAGAAACGGCATGCCATTGCACTGCGGTTTGACCCAGCGATTCTTTCAAAGAAATATGCGTATGAGAAGAGAAATGAAGAGACACCTCGTGAGAATGAAGATGTCATTGCTTTATTGAAGGAATACGGGGCAGCGCATAAAGGCTACACAAAGATGATCGACGAGAGCACACAGCCTCGCTACAACGCTTCTACGGACGTCAGAGCGGATTATAAAGATCTCTTGATTCATAAGACTTTGAAGCGGATGTCCATGGCAGAGTATAAAGGCGTCAAGCTGTATGAAGGTCATGAATACAGTCATGACTTTGCGGTAGCGATGCATTATACAGAAGTACGCAAACAGGTTGCCTTAAGAAATGAAGACTATTTCAATCATATGATGGAAGTCTATGGAGACCATGCCATCTGTATGGTCACAAAACTGGATATTCCAGAACAGCTGGCAAAACTGAGAGGCATCATTGATGAGAATCAAAAACAGCTGGACAGCGGTGAATTATCCCGCAAGAAGACAATGCTGATCAAGGAACAGCTTCAGAATGACCGTACTGAACTGGAAAAGCTGGAAGCGGATCAGAAGAGAGAAACAGAAGATGTTGTGATTACCAGCGGTGTATTAGCTGTCTACAATGACAACTTAATGGAGATCCTGTATATGGGCAATAATACAGACTATCTGCGGATGTTCTCCAGTTATCTGCTGTATGCAAAGTGCATTGATAAGTGTGTGGAACTTGGCATCAAGCGTTGCAGTTTCGGCGGTGTTGAAGGAACGTTGGATGATGGTCTGACAATCTTCAAGGCAAACTGGCTGATGAATGTAGAAGAATATATTTGTGAATTCAATGTGGTACTGAATAAGCCAATCTATAAAGCATTTGATGAAATCTATCCGCATCTGTTAAAGACAGTTGCGAAGCTCAGAGGAAAACAGTAAGAAAGTGGGAGACCGCTTTCTTTTTCTTATGGGAGAAGGAATAGCCAAAGAATAGGGAATGAAGTATAATAAACAAGTATTTTAATAAAGGTAAATGAATGGATAAGATTGACAGTAATACAGCAAAGGGAAGAGTTAAAAATTCGATTGTACTCAGTGGACTTGTAGGGACTGCAGGTCTTTTTATAGCGAAATTATTAGGATTGTTATATTCAATTCCATTATCTTCGATCTTAGGTTCCGATGCATTAATGAATTATTACGGAACTTCGTATTTGATCTATTCGTATGTACTGAATGTATTTACGGCCGGCATTCCATTTGCCATCAGTACGATTGTTGCGAAGTATACGATCCTGGATGATAACAAGAGCTTATTATCAGTGAAGAAACTGTCACTGATGTTACTAGGAATCATGGGCTTTATCGGCATGATGGCATTGATCATTCTGTCGGGTCTGATTGCGTATGCAATTGTACCGGGAGAAGATGTCCATATCATGGCGACCAGTCTGCGCATTCTGTCGGCGGCATTGTTCTTTGTGCCGGTGTTGAGTGCCTACCGCGGTTTCTGGCAGGGCAGAAAAGAAATGGGTGAGTATGCATTCACACAGGTCTTTGAACAGCTGATCCGTGTTGGATTCCTGTTGACAGCAGCGTATCTGATTGTCTATGTATTCCATATGGACCGCAAGTATGCATTGTATGCGGCAGTCTTCTCTACCAGTATTGCAGCGGTTGCGGCAATTATTCAGATCTACTTCTTTGATAAGAAGAACATCAAGGAGATCAAAGACAAAGCATCTGTTCAGGAAACATTAGCTATCAAGAATAAAGAACTTGTTCATGAACTGATCATCCTTGCGATTCCATATTTATTATCTGCTGTCATTGGATATTGTGATCAGATCTATTATTCTATTCTGCTGCCAATTGGACTGCGTGTCCATGGCTACAGTGAAGGTGATATCAACATCATTCTGTCTGCCTTCAACTATGTCGGCAATAAGTTGACCAGTATTCCGCAGATCCTGGCACCGGGCTTCATCACTGCTCTGATTCCGCATGTGACAGAGGCTATGACAAAGAGAGATTATAAGCGTGTCAGCCGTATGATTGTGGAATGCATTGGGATTGTCTTCTTCATCGGCAGTGTTGTGAGTGTATGCATTGCCATCTATTCGGAAGATATTTATCACATCATGTTCTATACAAGCAATCCGCAGATGTCTGCAGATGTGATCAAGTGGATCGCAATGGACGGTTTCATTGGGACCATCTGTCCTGTCACAAGTATGTTATGCATTGCGCTGAACATGAAGAAGAGCGTCCTGCGCAGACAGCTGGTGGATGCTGTATTGAGAGGATGCTTGATGATTCCGCTGACATATCTTCTGGGATATTCTGGTGCAATCATTGCCTCATTGATTGGCGGTTCGTTTGTACTGATCACCAATGTGTATATGCTGCAGAGAAAGTTCAAGATTGACCGCAAGGCGATGACCAGTCAGTTGATCAGAATTATTGTGTCATTAGTCGTAATGTGTGTAGCATGTTATCTCTTGAAATTAATTGGTATTAACGGTGCTTCCGGCAGAAAGCTGATGGCACTTGGGTTATTGATTGTCAATGCAGTACTGTCACTTGGGGTATTCTATGGTACTTCTTATGTACTGAAGGTGCCGCAGGAATTATTCCATGGCAGTTTCATCAGAGCTGTAAAAACAAAGATCAAGCATTGATTCATTTATCGTAAATAAAATACAGATGCGTATCAATTACGCATCTGTATTTTTGTTTTATTTGGATATGTTGATTCCTTCATCTGCATCAAACTTTCCGGCATAGACGCATGTCTGATCGGTCGTTCCTTTATAGTTGGAATAATAACCGCAGATCTTGACATCTCCCTTAATAGTTCCAGGGATGCCGGCATAGGTGTTCGATTTCGAATTGATGGTTGTATACAGCTGATCATTGACATAGATATCAGCGTAATACTTGTTGTTCGTACTAGCGTATGCCGAGGCATAGGTGACTTTACATGCACCGCTTGCGTACACATGGTTATATTGATCCAGCAGTGAGATATTCCTTGATCCGGAACATGTATTCTGCGTGTACCAGTTGATATAGGTAATGCCGTTGGAAATTGCGGCATCAAAGTTTGTCAGTACTGGTTTGGATCCAGTATAGCTGGACTGTGATACGGTAGGCATATTTGTGAGACCTGTCTTGGATACCTGTGAGGTGACAATACTGCTGCTGAGGTTTCCATCATTGGCAACATGCGGATACGTACCGCTGATATAGGAAACATCTTCGACATCATCCGGTTTCTGAATCCCGGAGATATCACTGTTCGGCAGGGTAGATTCAGCATCCAGCAGAGCTTGATTTGTTCGGCCGGTAATATTCAGGTTGGACTTATAGAACGTGAAGTAGCAGTTCCCGCCAGCAACAGCTTTATCATAGCCGAGCCATACAGCATTCGTATAGTTGGAAGTGGAAGTGACCATCCATTTATCTTTCATGACACCTTCTGGGATTCCATACTGTAATCCAGAATCGCCCCAGTCAGAAGTGCCAGTCTTTGCATAGATAGGATAAGCACTGTTCTTGAAGATATGCATGTAGTTCAATACAGTGCCGTCAGTGTTTCGATTCATCAGGACATCCATCAGATAAGCACTGCCGGATGACAGGACACGATTGTTCAGACCTTCAGGTTCATAGGTCTTTCCATTGGTCAGCTTAATTGAAGTGATTGTATGCGGTTTGTTGTATACACCGAGATTTGCCATGGCTGCATGTGCACCGGCCAATTCCTCAACTGTTGTTGTAAAGGAGTTGCCGCCGATAGCATAAGATGGGTGGAAGTCATCATAGCTGACTTTCGTAAATCCGATGGAATGCATGTAGTCTACAACGGCATTGGAACCAATCTTTGTGACAACATTTTCCAGTGTCAGGATTGCCGGAATGTTCAGAGAATGCTGCAGAGCATAAGTGAATGTGACATCACCGGCATAAGTACCGGTCGAGTTCTCCAGGACTCTGCTTTCTGCTGGGAAAGTGATTGGCTTATCCAGCAGGACTTCATCCAAAGAGTACCCCAGATATTCAAATGCCAGTGGATATTCCACGACCGGCTTGACCGAAGAACCTGGCTGCTTGAAGGATTGTGTCGCACGGTTCAGCAGCAGCGAACCGCCTTCATAATTTCTGCCGCCGCCGATGCCGATGATCTCACCAGTCTTATTATTCATGGAGATCATAGATGTCTGCATCAGATCATCCGGATAGGCAATATCAGATTCTCCATTCTCAATGCTTTCAATTGTATCCTGTACACTTGGCTGCATGGCAGTATAGATCTCCATGCCTGTCAAGGAAGGATCCTGACCTGTCAGTTCTGCCGCTTCCTGAATGACAACATCCAGATACTGAGAATACTTGGTATTCTTAGAAGGCATATTGTTTTCACCAGCCAGCTGATCCTCTACACGGATCGAAGAAGCAAGATTGTATTCATCCTGATTGATATAGCCATGATTCAGCATCTGCTGAAGTACTTCGTTTCTGCGCTGTGTGGCATAATCCAGATAAACATATGGATTGTACTGATTCGGCAGATTGACGATACCTGCAAGCAGGGCACTTTCAGAAAGATTCAGATCAGTAACATTCTTATTGAAGTAATATTCCGCAGCTTTTTGCACACCACGGATCTGTCCGCCGAAATTCAAACGGTTGACATAATTCTCGAAGATTTCCTTCTTATTCATCTCTTTTTCCAACTGAATCGAAAGGAAGATCTGCTGTACTTTATATTTGATTGTTGCTTGTCTTTCCGTACCGCCGCTCAGATCATCGGTAGAGAAGTAGGAGTTCTTGACCAGCTGCATGGTGAATGTAGAACCGCCCTGCGTATTGTCGTGAAGAACTGTATTGATGATGGATGAAGTGAAACGGGGAAGATCAAATCCGTTATGTGAGAAGTATCTTGAGTCTTCAATTGACAGGAATGCATCTACCAGAGATTCCGGACACTGATCATATGTAATATTATGACGGTAGTAGGCACCGATTTCCGTCAATAGATTTCCATCGGCATCATAGATTGTTGTGGAGTTCTCACCGACAAGTGCAGAAGTATCCAGGGTTGGCGCATCCGCCATTAATTTTTTTACATAGGCAAGACCAGCAGCTCCTATCATTGTATACAGTGCAAGGATGACGACGAAGATGCCGATCCAGATCTTGCGCCATAATTCATGACGCAGAAATTTCTTTTTCTTTTTATCAAAGTCGGACAATTTTGGCTTAATTGATGCATTGTTATCACTCATATATGTATTCCCCCTCATGAATCGTTTTATATTAAGAACTTGATGGTTTCCTGTATCTGTGCTGTACATTTTTGCCAGACTGTATCAGATTGATTTCAGGAATGTTTTCACATCGTTCAAAAACGTGGTTGTTATCGGCAATTTACGCTGAAATTGAGTAAGATTCACTCTTTTTCACATGAAATGCAGTGTCGAAGCGTTTGTCGATATACCTATTATATAGAATTTTCGAAGAATATGTTTAACAGCTTGCATAGAATTTGTGTTCAAGCTAAAATTTCTTTTATATGAAAAATCACTTGACAAAGAAAAGGATCCATTTGCTGCTGATTGCGGTCGGCATGATTTTTACTTTAGTATCGCTGTTTCATACAAATATTTGGTTTGATGAATCCTATAGTGTCTCTTTAGCATCACATTCTTTTTCAGAAATCTGGCGCATTGATATTCATGATGTGCATCCTGTATTTTACTATGACTGTCTGCATCTGCTGTATCTTGTCTTTGGCAGCAATATTCTTGTCTATCGTCTGTTTTCTTGGGTATGTCTATGTATCATGGGCATCTTCGGCTATACCGGGATTCGGAAAGACTATGGGGAAGACTGCGGGCTCTGGTTTACATTTCTTGTCTTCTTCTTTCCAGTAAATGTTGTGTATGCCGGTGAGATCCGTATGTATATGCTTGTCTGTCTGCTGGTATTGTTAGGAACGTTCTATGCAATCCGGATTGCCAGGGGAGAGAACAGTATCTGGAATCATCTGAAGATGGTGCTTTTCTTTGTCTTAACGGCATATACGCATTACTATGGCTTATTAGCAGCTGCAATCATTAATCTGCTTCTGTTATTGAGACTGCTGTTCCATTTCAAACAGCACAGCTATAAAGAATATCTTGCCTGGCTAGGAGATGCTATCCTGCAGATCGGCTGTTATCTGCCTTGGATCTTTGTCTTCCTGTCACAGCTTGGTGCCGTCAAGACAAACTTCTGGATCAAATGGTACTGGCCGCGGACGTATATTGAATTCGTTTTATTCCAGGTATCAGGAGATCTGGAGCATGAATACTTTGTGCCATTGATCCTGGCAGCTGTCTTTGAGGCTGCACTCGTTATCTATCTGATCTATAATGCATGGCATAAAAAGCATCAGCATGGTTATATTACAATGTTCACATTGTGTGCATACTTTGGTGTGATCCTGATTGCAGTCCTGGCAGGAAAGGTAATGCATCGGGAAATCCTGTATGCGCGGTATCTGCTTGTTTGTACAGGATTGTTAATGTTGTATTTTGCCTATAACTTCAGTAAATTCGGTAAAAAGGCCGTCAACAGTCTGTTTGCCTGTGCAATTGTCATCTGTTCCATTTTTGCCAACGTTGATCTGATCAAGACAAACTATGATCCTGTCAATGAAGCCCCATATGCATATCTCAATGCAAATATGCAGCCGGGAGATGCTATCCTTGTCAGCAACTATAAGCAGGATCCAAATTCCTTTATTGCCGTATCAAAGTATATGGATCATCCTCTGTACTATTGGAATGAACAGGGATGGATGAATGAGAGTGTTCTTGCATATCAGGCGTATGGTACGGATATGACAGTTATCTATGATCTGCGTGATATGAAGGGCTTTACCGGCAGAATCTGGGTCATCTATGCGGATGATGATGACAATAATAAAGCAGTCAATCATGTCTATGACGCAGCCATCAATTTACTGGGCGGTCATGGGGATGGCACGGTCTATTTCAAGACAAATTATAAACGGATCGAATATACAATCGGACTGGTAACAGTCTGATTGTTTTTCGTTGTATAATAAGTCCATGTCAGTCCACTTATATGTTAGAAGCTGTTATACACTTCTGGAGAGCTCCATACGGATTCCAGAACTGATACAGAAGACAATAGAATACGGGTATCCAGCGGTCGCTCTTACAGATCACAATGTGATGTATGGCGTACCGTCTTTTCTGCGCGAATGTGCTAAAGCAAATATCAAGCCGATTGTCGGGATGGAAACAGATGTCCATTATCATGATGCAGTTGTCCCATTTTTATTGCTGGCAAAAGACAATAAGGGATATTACCAGCTGATGCAGCTGTCTTCTTTATTGAGCAGAGCACCGGAACAGGTAGACCTGGATGCATTGAATGCATGTGCAGCTCATTGTTTTATTATTGCCTATGGTGAAGGCGGCTGGATGGATTCGGAACTGATCAAGGAAGATACCCAGCACATCATTGAGAAATTAAAGATCATGAAAGAAGAAATCTCTTCTTTTGATATTGCATTGTCTTATCAGGAATCCGCAATGTGGAAGAAGAGAAACCAGATGCTGAAGCAGATCTGTCACAACTTTGGAATCTCTACCTGTGCGGTCAATAAAGTACAGTATTTGAATCAGGATGATAATAAAGCAGTGCAGATATTAAATGGCATTAAGGCAAACAAGACACTGCATGATTCTTCTTTACTGCTGCCAACCGGCTGATATTACTTGAATCAAGAGGAAATGAAGCAGCTGTTTGATGAAGATGATCTGGCACGTACCGATGCATTCGCAAAAGAATGTAAAGCAGACTGTATGCTGGAGAAGGCAAGTCTGCCGAAGTATCATGTGCCAAAGGAAGGTGTCTCTTCCCAGGAATATCTGAAGGGATTATGTGCGGCCGGACTAAAGAAGCGTCTTCAGGGCAGGATGGAACCTGCTTATGTCGAACGGCTGAAGTATGAACTTGGTGTTATCTGCAAGATGCATTATGAAGATTATTTTTTAATTGTATTTGACTTTATCCGGCATGCACGCAAGAGCGGCATTAATGTCGGACCGGGCAGAGGCAGTGCGGTAGGATCTTTAGTCGCATATTGTCTTGGCATTACCATGATTGACCCGATGAAGTATCATCTGCTGTTTGAACGTTTTCTGAATCCAGAGCGGATCTCCATGCCGGATATTGATACGGATATTCCGGATGACCGCCGGGAAGAAGTCATTCAGTATGTTGCGGATACGTACGGCAAAGAAAATGTTGCGGATATTGTGACTTTTAATACGCTTGGACCAAAGCAGGCAATCCGTGATGTCGGCAAAGTGCTGAATATCAATGAAGAGGATATCAACATGGTGCTGCGGAAAATCCCGCAGAAGGAAAAGACAACACTGTACAGTGCATATAAAATGAATCCAAGTCTGAAGCAGATCGTTGATGCCTCCAGCAAGCTGAGCAATCTTTACCGGATGGCAAATCTGGTGGAAGGACTGCCGAGACATACCGGCATCCATGCGGCAGGAATTGTGATCTCTGCTGGACCGATCCAGAACTATGTACCGGTCAATGACGGCGGAGAAGGATTGATCACGACGCAGTATACGTATGATTATCTCGAAGAGCGCGGTCTGATCAAGATGGACTTCCTCGGTTTGAAGAACCTGCGGACGATCAATGATATTGTGCTGGATATCCAGAAGGAACATCCATCCTTTGTTCTGCAGGACATTCCTTTGGATGATGCGGATGTATACAAAGCATTTGCTAATGCAGATACCACTGGCATCTTTCAGTTTGAAACAGAAACCTTTAAGCCAAAGCTGCGCAAGATGCATCCTGTCTGCTTTGAAGACCTGGTCGCAGCCAATGCATTGAACCGTCCGGGTGCTTCCAGCAATATTGATATGTATATTGCCAATAAACAGAATCCGGATAAGATCCAGTATCCATCTGCAGCACTGAAGGAAGTACTGCAGGAAACATACGGTGTCATGATCTATCAGGAACAGGTCATGCTTGCACTGCAGAAAGCAGCTGGCTTCTCTTTAGGCAAAGCTGATATCTTGCGGCGTGCCATCTCCAAAAAGAAGAGCAGCGTCATGGCTGACATGCGTCCTGAATTTATTGAAGGATGTCGGAAGAATCACTATACAAAGGAAACAGCAGAAGAACTGTTCAGCTATATAGAAAAGTTCAGCGGCTATGGCTTTAATAAATCACATTCTGTTGCCTACTCACTGATTGCCTATCAGATGGCATACCTCAAAGTGAAGTATCCAATGTATTTTTACAGTGCACTGCTGAACAGTGTGATCAGTGATAAAGACAAGACCTCACAGTATGTTGATGAATGCAGAAGAAGAGGCATCAAGGTCGACTATCCGGATGTCAATGCATCCCAAGGAGACTATACAGGTGAGAATGGACACATCCGCCTGCCGTTTTCAGCGGTCAATGCCATCGGTGTGAATCTCAGCCACCAGATTGTAGACGAACGTGAAAAGAACGGAACCTACCATGACTTCTTTGATTTTGTGGCAAGGGCACTTGTCATGAAGATCAAGCGTGATCAGCTGGAGGCGTTGATCGATGCCGGTGCATTGGACTGCTTCCAGATGGGACGGGCTACATGCAGGCATTCTCTGGATGATGCAATGCGCTATGCAGAATTGGTGCAGATCCATGAAGGTGATCAGATTTCCATTAACCTGGGATTGGTTTCAAAACCTGACTTCATCCGCATCAAGGATGATGAGACCGAGACCAGTGAACGCGAACGGCAGGCTCTTGGCTTTAATCTGGGACCGCATCCGATCATCAGCATCCGCAGAGCGAACAACATCACCGATCCTTCGCTTGCCGCATTGAAGGCAATGCGCGGCCGATACAATGGGTTTGCCCTGATCAACAATGTGAAGCAGCACCGCACCAAGCGGGGTGAGATGATGGCCTTTGTCTCTTTGTCGGATGAGACAGGATCAGCTGATATGGCAGTGATGCCGAAATTATACCAAATGAAGTCAAGCGTATTAGTACGTGGAACGTATATCCGTTTTAATGTTAAAATAGAAGACGGAAAATCGTTTTTAGCGAATGAGATCCAGGAGATCAGAAAGAAATAGAATATGACAAAAATATTAATTGCTGATGATGAATCTGATATCCGTGAAGTTGTAAAAGTATATGGGGAACTGAACGGCTATGAAGTAGACGAAGCAGGGGATGGCATAGAGACACTGGAAAAGATCAAGGACAATACATACGATCTTGTGATCCTTGATGTCATGATGCCGAAGCTGGATGGCTTTTCAACGTGCCGCAAGATCAAGGAGACAACATCGATTCCAGTGATCATGCTGAGTGCACGAACGGAAGAATATGATAAGCTGTTCGGCTTTGAACTGGGTGTGGATGACTATGTTGTCAAACCATTCTCACCCAAGGAGCTGATGGCACGCATCAAGGTCGTGCTGGAGCGTGGAAAGCATAATACATCGAACATCCTGAAGTTTGACGGATTAGAAATCGATGTAACTGGGCGCAGCGTGAGCGTTGATGGGGAAAAGGCAATGCTGACACCGAAGGAAATTGATCTTCTTCTGTACCTTGTACAGAATCAGAATGTTGCACTGAGCAGACAGAAGCTGCTGGAAGAAGTATGGAACTATGATTACTTCGGAGATGACCGCACGGTAGATACACATGTCAAGATGCTGCGGCATAACTTAGGCAAATACCGTGATCATATTGTTACTGTGAGAGGAATGGGATATAAATTTGAAGTTTGACCGTCATGGCATACGGTTCCGTGTATGGCTTGCGTTCTTCCTGCTCGCCCTTGGCATTGTATTGTTCATTGGCATACTGCAGGTAGGACTGATCCGTCCGTACTACCGCAATGCGAAAATCCGTACGGTACAGACCGTGACCAACAACATTCAGTCTGATCTGATTGAAGATGGTACGGTGACTGGCATCAATCATGCTCTGCAGGAGACTGTCGACAATAATGCATGTGTTGTTATTTACAATGACAACGGAGATCTGATCTATCGTGCAGACAGCCTTGGGACAGGGTGTGTTTTTAATGGTGAAAGTACACTGCCGGATGAGATTGCTACAGATGAAGCCAGAGTATCCTTACTGAAGGATACATCTGAATATTCACACAACTTGACCAACAGTGTCACCGGCCAGGAGATGATTGTCTACGGCCGTAAGATCACTGCCAGCCTGGCCAATTATTATCTGTACATTAATTCTCCATTGGAACCGGTCGACAGTGTTGTCTCTTTCTTTACTTCACAGTATCTCATTTATATGCTGTTAGCGTTAGCTGGTGCTTCTGTTGTTGCCATGTATATCTCTGGCCGTTTGACAAGACCAATCGTAGACATGAAACATGAGGCACAGAAATTGGTCAAGGCAGATTATACGGCAGCGTTCAGCGGCGGTGAATTTACCGAGACAAAAGAACTGGCAACGACGTTGAATCATGCCAATGATGTGATCAAGCAGACCGATGATCTGCGCCGTGACCTGATGGCAAATGTATCGCATGATATCCGTACACCATTGACGAACATCAAGGCATATGCCTGAAATGGTTCGGGATGTCTCTGGCGATGATCCAGAGAAGCGGACAAAACATATGAATGTCATTATCCGTGAAACAGACTATATGAATCATCTGGTCAATGATATGAGTGAACTGTCCCGCATGCAGTCGGGGACCTATGAGATGCATAAAGAAAATGTAGATCTGGCAGTCAAGATCAGAGAGATCCTTGAAATGGATCAGCCTTTGATTGAAAGCGGACAATTGACCGTACATCTGGAAGTGCCGGAGTCATTGATCATTTATGCCGATGAGACAAAGATTGGCCAGGTCGTAGCCAACTATCTGTCCAATGCCATCAAGCATACACCAGCCGGAGGAAACATCTATGTCCGTGCATATATGCTGAAGGATGAAGAGACCGCACACTTTGAAGTGCAGGATGAAGGAGAAGGCATCTCTAAGGAAGAACTGCCTTTGATCTGGAACAGATATCAGAAGTCTTCCCGTTCTTTCTCACGTTCATTGACTTCAACCGGACTTGGCTTAGCCATTGTCAAGGCAATTGCCGATGCCCATCATGGGGAATGCGGTGCAATCAGTGAAGAAGGGAAAGGCAGTACCTTCTGGTTTGAATTGAAGGAGTCACATGAAGCTTGATTATCTGAATGGAACTTCGTATGAAATAGAACAGCCGGCAGAAATGTATCACTTTAACAGTGATACAGAACTGCTCGGCCGTTTTATGCGTTTAAAGGCAGAGGATATCGTATTAGATATTGGCTGTGCCACAGGCGCTCTATTATGCTATGCCGCATACCAGCATCCATTGGATCTCTATGGCATTGATCTGTATCAAGAAGTCATCGAGCAGGCGGAAAAGAACCTGGCACAGAATGCAATCCAGGCACATCTGTCAGTCTGCCGTGCCCAGGAATATCAGGGTGGAATTTCTTTTGATGTCATTGTATGCAATCCGCCGTATTTTGACACAAAGAAGAAAGAACTGAAGAATCAGAATCCATATCTTTCTGCCGCAAGACATGAATCATTTTTAAATCTGACGGATGTATTTATCACGGCAGATAGATTGTTAAAGCAGGATGGTGTGCTGTATCTTGTGCACCGTTATGAGCGTCTGGATGAGATCCTGCAGACGGCACAGACATATCATTTCTATCCGGAAAGAATGCGGACTGCCTATAAAACAATAGGTGGTGCACCTTCCGGCGTGTTATTATGTTTTGGAAAAGATGCAGAACATCAAGTACAGATGGATGCGCCGGTTTATCTGGATGACCGCCGTACATTTGCACCAACGAAGGGAGAAGGCAGATGACACTTTTTGCGTGGATATTATTATTGCTGTTTGTCCTGATCCTGGCGATGCTTCTTTCGATTGTGCTCTACCATCCAAAACAGGAAGAGACTTTACCAGAACAGAAGGCAGAGAATGTTCCTATAAAGGAAGAAGAAACGGAAATAGATCATTCCTTCAAGAATGAAAAGATCCTGCAGGAATTGTTTGTACGCTATCCTGATATGAAGATGTATATGGAAGCACATACGCTGGACCATGGTGTTCTGCTCAAGTGGAAGGGAAGCTGCCGCAGAAAAGAAATGCTGCTGCTTTCCATTGCCAATGAAGAATGCCGGAATGCATGCATGGAAGCAGTA
>LAHS01005854.1_pt1 | contig 17970 bp, 11 predicted proteins | sample 329651 | NCBI WGS metagenome assembly LAHS01 (sample SAMN03275699, study PRJNA271635) | activated sludge metagenome | isolation source: sample C-1 Sludge from hydrolytic chamber (first chamber) of Anaerobic... | reverse complement strand
AAAATATTCAGCTCAAAATTTATGTTCCGCCTACAGAAAACGACGGGTTTCACGCAAAGGGTTATTTGTTCAGACAACCGGCAGAAAATAACAACGAACAGTGGACAATAATTATTGGCTCTTCAAATATCACTGGGCGCGCATTAAAAAGCAATGTTGAATGGAATGTACTTGAAAGTGAACAAACGGAAGAACGTCAGGAACCGGGTGTATTTGCAAAGTCTGTTCTTCGTGAATTCGATACGCTCTGGCAGAGTCCTTGGGCAAAAAACTATTCTGATGATTTTTTGATTTCTTACCGTGATTATCTTGCAAAAGTCATAAGCGTGCATCCGGAAAAAGCAAAGACTCCTGTTTTTAATTTTGACAATTCACCAGTTATTCAGCCTAATGCTATGCAGCAGGAAGCAATTGTTAAACTTGACCAAATGCGTAAGACCGGTGCTACAAAAGCGCTTGCAATTGCTGCGACCGGAAGCGGTAAAACATACATGTCTGTATTCGATGCGCTGCAAGTTCATCCTGACCATTTGCTGTTTGTCGTTCACCGCGAAGATATTCTGAGAAAAGCAAAAGAATCTTTCGACAAAGTGTGTCCGGACAAGGACTATTCATCTGGATTTTTTACCGGCAGCATTAAAGACAAAGAATGCAAATATCTTTTTGCTACACGCGATTCTCTCAGCCGTCATTACAAGGAATTTTCATCTGATCAATTCGATTATATTGTTCTCGATGAAGCGCATCATGCAACAAGTGATTCCTATAAAGAAATTCTCTCATACTTTAAACCGAAATTTCTGCTCGGCCTTACTGCAACGCCAGAGAGAAGTGATTCAGGCGATATTTATTCTATTTTTGACAACAATGTTGCTGTAGAAATCAGACTAAGAGATGCACTTGCTTTTGATCTCGTCTGTCCGTTTCATTACTTTGGCATAACCGACGTACAGGGAATCGACTACACTTCAATTCATGCTGATCCTTCTTCTCCCGGTTATCTCGATGAAGTGGCAAAATTATTAATGATTTCTCGCCGTGTTGATTACATCATTGAAAAAATGAAATTCTATGGACACGATGGTGACAAAGCAAAAGTGCTCGGCTTCTGTGCAACTGTAGAACACGCGCAGTATATGGCTGCAGAATTCAATAAACGTCTTTCTAAAAATGGTGCTGACTGTGCAATCGCGCTCTCCGGAAAAGACGAAGTCAATTACCGAATGAAAATCACTTCACGTCTCGAAGATAACAATGATCCGCTTGAAGTCATTTTTTCTGTCGACATTTTCAATGAAGGCATCGATATTCCTTCTGTTAATGAAGTGCTTCTTCTTCGTCCGACTGATTCATCAATTATTTTTGTTCAGCAGCTTGGACGCGGCCTCCGCAAACTTCCTGACAAAGAGTTTGTGACTGTGCTTGATTTTATCGGCAACTATCAAAAATCATTTCTCATGGCGATTGCTTTAAATGGCAAGCGTGAATACGACCGTGATTCTCTCAAAGTCGCAGTAAAAAATGATTTTGCCGATATTCCGAACGGTACATTTATCACAATGGATAAAATTACAAAACAGCAGATTCTGAACCAGCTTGAAAATGAAAAATTCATGTCGATGAAATACATGAAGGAATCATATCTGTCGTTCAAGCAGGTGAACGGCGGAAAAGTACCGTATCTTGTTGATTATTTAAAGCATGACGGAAGTATTGATCCGCTTCGCTTTACACTTTTCAATGGAAAATTTAAAACATATCTTGAGTTTGTTGCGTATATAGAATCAGACACCCACCCTGAACTTGTTCAGAGCCTTACAGATGAAACGTTCTCCGCGCTTCACCGATTTCTTATGGTGTTTATGCCTGCAAAGCGTATATATGAATGGGCTATTATTTCCGCTTTGTATAATCATACTATCGCACTAAATTCTCATGGCAGCGAAACATCCGTTCCGTCTCTTTCGATTTCTGACATGGCTTCATACTGCGCAAAGTATATCGATCATGTCGACAATAAAACAATAATTCATTCTTGCGAAGTTCTTTCAGGAAAGTATTTTGACTCATCAGAACTATCGCGCTATGGATCTGTTCTTATTAATTATTCTAATAATCATGTTTCGTTTAAAAACGGCGTAGTCAAAACACTTTCTGACCCGATAAAATGTGAATGGACAGCTGACTTAATTCAGTATGCGCTGTTACGATACGATATCGAATTCGGACGTGCAGATTACGATTTTCCGTTTTTCAAACTATACCAAGAATATTCTATGCGTGATACTGCGCTTCTTTGCTCATATACAAAGATTCACAGTTCGTTCCGCGGTCAGGGACTTATAACAGCTGCTGAGCCAGATTACTTTATGTTCGTTAATCTTCACAAAGATGCTGATGTACGCGAAACAATCAACTATAAAGATAAGTTCTTAACAAGAAGAACGTTTCAATGGCAGTCACCGAACAGTACAAATCAATCTTCAAAAATCGGTCAGAATCTGATTCATAACATGGAGCGAAATATCAGGCTTCATTTGTTTGTCAGAAAATTTGAAGACATTGAAGGAATAATACAGCCGTTCATGTATCTCGGACAAGTTGTTACTTTCTCTGACTCTGCAAAAGGTGACAAGCCGATTACAATGATTTTTGAACTTGAAAATGAAGTGCCGGAAGATATTTATTCTGATTTAACGACAGTTGTGTGAATTACTTAATTTCTTCTCTCACTTTCTGCATAATCGGTACATCGGCAGCAGCCCAGTCCTTTGAGTCAAGTTTGTCTGCCGTGAGCCATGCGGAATCGAGATGCTCTTTAAGTGGAAGCGTGCCTGACACTATTGTGCAATAGAACGCATGCATTGTAATACTAAAATCTTTGTACTGGTGTTCGACTGTCATTACTTGATTGCCAACGTCTATCACGGTATCGAGTTCTTCGCGAATCTCGCGCGCGAGTGCCTGCGATGCTGTCTCTCCTTGCTCTAGCTTTCCGCCGGGAAATTCCCATTTGTAGTTTGTTTCATTCAGTTCTTTTCCGGGCTTCGGTCCGGGACGCTGCGCACAAAATATTTCTGTCTGATTATTGTTATTTTTTCTTGTAATGACTGCTGCTGATACTTCAAAATGTTTCATAATACAACAAAGGTAGCAGCACGCAAAAAAAAACGCAAGCGCCCGGAGTTTTTGCTCCGGACGTCTGCGTCCATACATGCAAACAAAAGTCTGCGTGTAATTTAATCCTTTATTTCTCTTCCGCAAACAGTTCTGTGTTCTTGAGCCACTCCGCAACTGCGGTCGCATCTTTATCGAGCGGGCGGTCGTTCACGACTTTCTTTGAAATCTTGCGCACCTGGTCGTAAACTTCCTGTGTTTTTTTACTGAACTTGTCGCGGCCAACAAGGTCGACTGCCTGGCAGACTGCGAGTATATGCACGCCGAACTGGAGGTAAATCAGATCTATCTGATCGCGGAGTTTTCTTGCGCTGATTGTGCCAAGTGAAACTTTGTCCTGATTGAGCGCTTCTGTCGGACTTGAGTTGATGCTTACAGCTGCACAGTAGTGCATGATTTCCGCACGAAGTGCGCTCATTGTAATCTGGCATGCTTTGAATCCAAAGCGAAGTCCTGCTTCGGGGTCGCTGTCTTTTGTCCACGGGATAAGGTTTTCTGTGAGCCCGTTGAATTTTCCGTCAATCGTAATTTCTGCTTGTTTGTCTGCAAGGTCGCTTATGTTGCCGAGCGCAATGCGGAGATAGTCGCATGCAGCGCAGATGTGTCCGCCGTAGAAGTTGCCGGTGTTGTACAGTTCCTGTGTGCTGACATTAACAAGCGGGTTGTCGTTTGCAGAATTGATTTCCTGCTCGATCCAGTCTTTTGTAAAGTGAAGTGTATCGCGCAACACGCCGTTAATCTGCGGCGCGCATCTGATTGAATAGCGGTCCTGAATTTTTACATCGCGCTTTTCATACTGGAGTCTTCCAATTGACCCGATTTTTAAAAGCAGGTCTTCGTATTTATAAACGCGCTTTGAGCTTTTGAGTATGTCGTCAATATATTTTGCGCTTTCGCACTGGCCGGGATGATTTTTGATTTCGCTTACTTTTGCGCGGAACGGCACTTCATTTCCATGAAGAATTTCTGCTGTTGCTGCAGTAAGGTAGTCAGAAATATTTGTAAGTCTGCGGGCTTTTTTCCATGCAAGGGCTGCAATTGCTGTCATAACGGATGTACCGTTCATAATCGCAAGTCCTTCTTTTGCTGCAAGCGGAAGCGGCTTTATTCCTTCTGCCTTAAACGCTTTCATTGTATTAACAATTTTGCCTTTATAGTAAACGGTGCGCTCACCCATGATAACTGCCGCCACATACGAAAGCGGCGTAAGATCTCCGGAAGCTCCGACTGAACCCATCTGCGGAATTACGGGGATAATGTCCTTATTAAGAAGCGTGCGCATCATTTCTGCAAGCTGCGGTCTGATTGCTGAGTGCCCGCCTTTTACATCTGAGTTGAGGCGGCAGAGAACGACAGCTCTTCCTTCGTCGTGGCTGAATGCAGGACCTAGTCCGATGCCATGGAAGTGTACAATTGACTGCTGGAGCATTGCGGCTTTAACAGGATTTATCTGATTAGCACATGAGTCGCCGAATCCTGTCGTAACACCATATGTGGGATATCCCTGCGCAATATACTCTTCAAGAAATTTTCTGGAGTTTTTAAGTGTCTCCATAAATTTTTTGTTCTTTGGAAATTCTACTTTTGTTTTGTTGTAAGCAGAATCACACACATCATTGATGGTGACTTTTTCACCGTCTGCGGTAATCGTTTTCATAATTATCCTTTCCTTTATTTAAAAAATATTTTTTAATTATAACGAAAAGCATCATTTTATTATAGAGATATTAATTCTTTAATACGTAAAACATCTTGTTCTGCTCTATTCTTTTTGTGTACAATGCGCACATGAAATATTTTATCTGTTCTGATATTCACGGAAGCGCACCAGCATGCGAAAAACTTCTTAATCAATTTGTTTCTCTTTCATGCGACAAAATTATTCTGCTCGGTGATGTGCTGTATCACGGCCCGCGGAACAATCTTCCTGAAGGATATGATCCTAAAAAAGTGATAGCGCTGTTAAATCCGATTGCAGATAAAATCATTGCATGCCGCGGAAACTGTGACGCGGAAGTTGACCAGATGGTTCTGCACTTTCCGCTTATGGCTGACTATACGCTGACTGTTGATAATGATGTCCAGATTTTTGCATCCCACGGCCACGTGTACTCTCCGATTGCAGAAGACGGCATACATACCGCTGTCGAAGGAAGCAAACTGCCCCCGCTTGCGCACTATGACATGCAGGCCGACAGTGATGAATCAAACAGCAATAGCACACTGCATCATGCATCTCTCGTTTTGTACGGTCACACTCATGTACAGAAATTATACAAAACTGACTCTTACACTGTGTGCAATCCGGGGTCTTCTTCAATTCCAAAAGAAAACTCTCCGGCAGGATTCGCTGTATACGAAAACCGCTCAGTCACACTGTATGATCTGAGCGGTCACATTATTAATTCTCTATCTGTTCAGTAAAAATACTGCCGTTTCTGTATGCCTTGAGAAGTTCCTCAAGCTCGCTTATTTGTTCCTTAATAACTTTTCCGGTATCGGTGTCGCCAACATAACGGCGGCGCGGGAATGTCTCGACCATAATTGTGTCAGATACAATGTCTGAGTCATTTGTAATCACTTGTTCTGTGCTTGTAAATTTTTCATGCACAACAAGGCGGAGTCCGTATGAATTGCAGACAAGTGTATAACCCGCAATTCCTGTCTTTTCATGATAGGCTGCTGAGAACCCGCCGTCGATGATAAGGAGTTTGCCGTGGCATTTAATCGGCGAATCACCTTTCTTTACTTCCTGCGGAACATGGCCGTTAATAATATGCGATGTCCTCGGATCAAGACCGAATTCGGCAAAGATACTCTCTACCGTCGCTTCATCATCAACAAGGTCATAGTATTTATTTTTCTTTTCTATGCTCGCTTCCTTGTCATCAATGAACATATTTTCAAAGGAAGCCATTTTATCTTTTCCGAACACCGGCGACCACGGACCTGTCCACAAATACCAGAGGATATTTTCACCTTTAATTTTTTCTTCGCTTCCCGGTGCAGAAAAATAACCGCAGCGCGCCCAAACTTCAAGTTCATCAAACAACGCTTTTCCAGAAAGTTCTTTGCCGTATATTTTAACTTTTGCAAATTTTCCGTTCTCATCAAGCGGAACGCATCCGTGATACAAAAGATTTGAGTTGAATACTTTGTAGAGATTTCCTTTCGCATACAAAAACTTAATGTGCGTCTGAAGTTTTTCGCAATGTGTGAATGAATAATGGAGCCTGTTCATCACCATTTTTTCATCTTCAGTCAGCTCATACGGATTATTATGATCGACAGTCGGCATATCACTATTATTAAGTTTCCATGTTTTACCGTCGATTTCTACAGTACCGTTTTTCCAGTCAATCTTATTAAGAATAAGCCTGTTATTCATATCAAACTCAGGATTATCTTTAATAAGCTGACCTTCAAGTTTAAACTGGATAATTGATATCGCTTTATGAATAGCATCTCTGTCCATGCATCCGTATGCTTTCATAGTGAAAGTGACAACCGGTGTGAGATTTATGCCGTATCCTTCCTCAAGCACTTCGAGATTGTTATAGCGCGCGCAAAGTCGGACAACATTCGCGATGCATGCAAGCTGTCCTGCCGCAGCACCCATCCACACGATGTCGTGATTACCCCACTGAACATCGAGCGAGTGATACGCCATCATCGTATCCATAACAATATGCGGTCCCTGCCCGCGGTCAAAGATGTCGCCGATAATGTGAAGGTGATCGATAACAAGTTCCTGAATCAGATTGCAGAATGTTTCTATAAGCGGCTCTGCTGCTCCAATTCTAATCACTGTCTGTATGATTTCATTGTAGTATGCCTGCTTATCGTTTACTTCTTCCTTTTCGGTAATAAGCTCTTCGATGATGTACGTAAAATCTTCAGGCATCGCTTTGCGCACTTTTGAGCGCGTATATTTTGAGGACACACGACGAAGCATCGCTACGAGGCGGTGCAGCGTAACAGTGTACCAGTCATCCATATTTTTTTCTTTTGCGCGCACGAGCTCAAGTTTTTGCTTTGGATAATAAATAAGTGTTGCAAGGCTCTGCTTTGTTGCAGTCGTCTCACTGTTACCGAACACTTCATCAATCTTTTGTCTGATTGATCCGCTTCCGTTTCGAAGGACATGGCAGAACTGTTCGTTCTCTCCGTGAATATCTGTTAAAAAATGTTCTGTTCCTTTCGGAAGGCTCAGTATTGACTGAAGATTTACGATTTCTGTAATAACCGCGCGTTCTGTGGGATACTGCCGCGCAAGAATTGTTAAATATTTTTCTGTTTCTTTCATGTTTTCTAGTATATCACGCAGGCATATATTTTGCAGAGAGGGCTGCCTTTCGGCAGCCCTGTTCATTTATTTTTTTGACTCAATATCGAATACTTCTTTCCCGCCATAGAATGTTGCATGCACACGCCCGATAAGTGTACGTCCTTCCTGAGGTGTTGCATGTCCTTTGCTGAAAAATTTCGTGCTGTCTACAACCCATTGTTCATTTGGATCTACAAGCACAATATCAGCAGCGTAGCCTGGTTCAAGAAGTCCTGTCTTAAGATGAAGCAGTTTTGCCGGATTTGCAGACATAAGCTCAGAGAGGCGCGATGCAGAAATAACGTTATTCTGAACGAGAACGGTGTTGCATACAGCGTAAGCAGTTTCAAGCCCGGTGAATCCCGGTGCGCCAGCGGCTTTATCGGCTGCAGTGTGCGGTGCATGATCTGTTGAAATGCAGTCGACGGTTCCGTCTGCAATCGCCAGAATAAGAGCAGCGCGGTCAGCTTCACTTCTGAGCGGCGGATTAACAAGAGCGCGAAGATACGGAGCTTCTGTCCCCGAAAGGCCAAGATGATGCGGCGTAACTTCTACGGAAATAGAAAAACCAACAGGAGCCATGCCTTGCGCAATTTTTTTCTTGGCAAGACGAACAGCATCCATACTTACTTTCGTGCTGCAGTGCGCAATATGAACATGGCACCCTGCCTCATACGCAAGCGAAATATTCCGTACAGTTGCAATATCTTCTGCAACAGCAAGCAGTCTGTTTGCTTCTGTCAAACTGTTGTCGATTTCTGCAGATGCAGTCGCAGAAATTTTTTTTGTCTGCGCAGAAACACCCCATGCAGGAATATCATATTTTTTCATCACGCCAAGAGCGCGCGAGCGGAACGGTTTTGCAGCAGCCGCAAGTGCAGGATCTTCACAATGGCAGCTTACAATGATTCCTTTTTTTCCAGCCTTGCGCATTCCTTCAAGCATCACTGATGAATCGGCAACATCTTTTCCGTCTTCAGTGATAACAGGAATATCCTTTGACGTAATCTGATTAAGGTTCGTCGTATCTGTACCGTCAAATCCATTTGTAATGCTTACTGTCTGAAAAATTCGCGCAAGTTTTTTCTTTGCAGCTTCATGTTCAATTGCAATCGCCTGGTCGTGCGTAGAAATGACAGGCTTTGTGTTCGGCATTAGAACGAGAGTTCCGAATCCTCCGGCAACAGCTGCATGAAGTCCTGAATCCAAGTCTTCTTTTTCCGACTGGCCCGGATAGCGGAAATGCGCATGCATATCAACAAATGCGGGCATGAGTGTAAGTCCGTGCGCATCGTACATCTGCGGTTTTGTTTCTTCTTCGTCTTCGGAAAGAACAGCGCCGGCAAGCATTGTGGCCGTCGTATGGTCAGCATAATTTCCCAGAAACACAGAGCGGATCACTCCGTCCTGAATAAGAACTGCGCCATCTGCGTCTCCGTGTCCGTCGACAAGATGTGCGTTGTAAATAAAAAGTGTGTTAGATGATGTCTTCATTAGTCAAGAAATCCTATAAAAATAATTATCGCAGCAAGTTCAAGCTTAGTCGATTGTACCTGCAGTATACAGTGCATCGCAATACTCACACCGGTACTGCGCTTTATCACGATTAACAAGACGGAAAACCTGCGGCACATACCGTTCAGTAGCCGTAATACACCGCGGATTTTTGCAGCGAATTACGTTCTCAACACGATCAGGAAGTTCCATTTTGATTTTTCTTATAATTTGTTCATCCTTAATAATATTTACCGTAATGTTCGGGTCAATATAACCAAGAACTGAATAATCAATATTAATAATATTATCAATCTTAATAATATCTTTGCGCCCGCTCTTTTTTGAAGGCACGTTCATAATCAGTGCACAGCAAAACGACGCATTATCAAGTCCGAGCCAGTGGAAAATCTGCGGGCCGTAGCCTGCCTTAATATGATCTATTACAAGTCCGTTTTTTATTGTGTCTACGTTCATGTTTTTCCTCCAGCTATTTGGTATAACGCATAGTCTGTTACAGACATCCAGTCAGTTTGGAAATAAGCGCCATGCGCGCATACATTCCGTATTTTACCTGCTTGAAGTAAGCAGCACGCGGATCATCATCAACTTCTGGCGCTATTTCATTTACACGCGGCAGCGGGTGAAGCACGATCATGTCTGCCTTTGCGAGCTTCATCTTTGATTTGTCGAGAATGTAGCTGTCCTTGAGGCGTATGTAATCCTGTTCGTTAAAGAAGCGTTCTTTCTGAACGCGGGTCATGTACAGAATATCAAGCTCGCCAATGACATCTTCAAGTTTTTCTGCCGTCTCGTAGGCAATGCCTTCTTTGTCGAGCATCTGCGTAATGTATTCCGGCACAGCAAGTTCCTGCGGACTGATAAAAATAAACTTGTTACCCTTGTAGCGGCTCATTGCCTGCGAAAGGCTGTGAACTGTGCGGCCAAACTTAAGGTCTCCGCAGAATCCTATTGTCTGATTTTCAAACCCGCCGCGAAGTGCGCGTATTGTTAAGAGATCGGTCAATGTTTGTGTAGGATGAAAGTGACCGCCGTCTCCCGCATTAATAATCGGGCATGAAGAATAACGGCTTGCAAGAAGCGCTGCGCCTTCTTTCGGGTTGCGCATTGCAATCACATCGACATACGAAGACACAACCCTGATTGTATCTGCAAGTGTCTCACCTTTTGAAGTCGAACTTGACTGCGCATCGGCGAATCCTTCAACAGAACCGCCAAGGTGAAGCATCGCGGCTTCAAAGGAAAGACGCGTTCTTGTGCTCGGTTCAAAAAAAAGTGCCGCAAGAATTTTTCCGCGGCACACATCTTGAAAAGAAACAGGATCAACAATCATCTGTTCTGCGAGGGAACAAATTTCATCAATCTCCTCGACAGTCAAATCATCAGGCTCTATAAGGTGGCGTCCCTTTAACATCGTTACTCCTGAAAGTCCGGATTTCTGTTTCCGGAATCTGCGGCAGTATAGCACAAGCAAAAAAATGTTTCCATACAAATCTCTCCTCTAAATCTCCAATAGCACTCGTCATAAGTATACGTAAAATAAAATAAATCTGAAATAATTCCAAATTTCTTATTGACCGAAAAAATGGCAGAGGCCATACTTATATAATAGAGGCAATAAGATGTTACACCACGATTTATCTATCAGAAGCCGCCTCATTGGACTTCTCGCGCTTGGCATGGTTACCGTGTCTGTCATTATGACAGTTGTTATCAGCAGAACTGTTTACTCGATTAACAACGGGCAGATACAAAAACAAATTTCGGCGCTCACGAAAAACAAATCAAACATCATCGAAAGAAATTTAATGGAAGTAATTTCTTCCGTAGAAACCGTAAGCGGCAGTCTTCAGAATTATTCCAGCATCCCTGTCTCCGACAGACGCGCGCTCGTTTCAGAATCAGTTAAACATATTGTTACCCGCTCACAATTCGACTCGGTGTGGGCATCATGGCTTCCTGGAAAATTTGATGGCGCAGGCGACAGGTTTACTGCGTGCTATGTCCGGGATTCTTCCGGCAACGTTACAGCAGATGTCGTAAGCGGGCTTGAGGAAGACTGGTATCAGAAAGCGCTAAACAGCAGCGTAAGCTTTATGGACAATGCTTCTCCCGACACAATAAATGGAAAAGCTGTTATTACAACATCAGCCTATTCGCGCATTCTCGACAAGGACGGTAATCCTGTCGGAGTGGCTGGCATCGACATCGTGCTGAATGACCTTGAAAAAGATATGGACGGTTCTGATATTTTCAAAGGAACAAACTGTGAAATGCTCATGAACAACGGAGAAATTGTTGCGTCGACAATCGACTCTGAAAAAATTGGGGAAACATCTTCTTTATTTGCAGATGATGCAAACGCGCAGAAAATACACAGCATTGCAGCCAACTCTTCTATATCATTTGTTAAGAATGGAAATCTCATCACTGTTGCACCTATTACTGCAGACAGAACAGGCAACAGCTGGTATATCGCCGCTGTAACACCATATTCAAAAATACTTTCTACAACGAAAACAACAATCACAAGCATTATTATTTCCTTTATTATTGAGCTTGTTGTCGTTCTCTTCATTCTTGTGCTTCTTGTCGATTCAATAACAAAGCCTCTTAAACAAAGTGCTTCTGTGCTTGAAAATATCAGCGAAGGTGACGGTGACCTCACGGTAAGAATCAAAACGAACCGCAAGGATGAAATCGGGCGCATGAGCACGAGCTTTAACAAAACGATGGAAAAAATCGGTGCATCAATAAGCTCGGTAAAGACAGAAGCCGAAAAAATGTCTCATGCAGAAGCCGAGCTTGAGCAGAGCATGAATGAATCGAAAGCTGCTGTTGAAACAATAACACAAAGTATTCGCGCAGTCCAAAACCAGATGCAGGATCATTCTGCTGGTGTTGAAGAAGCAAAGGCAGTTGTCGACCAGATTGTTAAGAATATACAGACACTCAATGACAGCATCGACGATCAGGCAGCGAGCGTTACAGAGTCATCTGCTTCAATCACTCAGATGACAGCAAACATCAATTCAGTAAGCAAAATTCTCGACACAAATAAAAACTCGATGAAGCTTCTTGAAGACGCATCAGGCAGCGGTCTTTCAATCGTAAACTCAACTGTTGCGCAGTCTCAGAAAATCACTGAACAGTCAGAAGCTCTCGTTGAAGCATCTTCTGTTATTCAGAACATCGCAGAACAGACAAACCTTCTCGCAATGAATGCGGCAATTGAAGCAGCGCACGCCGGTGAAAGCGGAAAAGGATTTGCTGTCGTCGCTGACGAAATTAGAAAACTTGCAGAAGAGTCCGGCTCACAGGGGTCTAAAATTCAGCAGGCACTTTCTGATGTAAAAACTGCAATCGATGATGTCGCTGTTTCAAGCAAAAAAGTTCAGGACCAGTTCACAACAATTTTCAATCTTACTAAGACGGTCGGTGAACAGGAGCGCGTTATTAACGACGCAATGCAGGAACAGAACGAAGGCGGAAAACAAATTCTCGAAGCAATCAAACAAATCAATACAATCACAACTGATGTTAAATCTGGCTCAAACGAAATGCTCGAAGGAAGTAAACAAGTTTCTATAGAGATGGATAAACTTGCAGAAATGACGGAAGCCGTACATTCAAGCATGGACGATATGACCGAAAAAACAAAGGCGATTTCCGAAGCATCCGAACATGCTGACGAAAGTGTTCAAAACAGTAAGGAAAGCATAGAAAATGTTATTTCTGGCATGAATAAGTTCAAAGTCTAAGTTCATAATGAATATGATATAAGCAAAGAAGTGAATGATGAAAAAAGTAGTGTGTGTGTGTCTTATAATTTGTTTTACTATTTCGTCACTGATAGCCGCTGGAAAAGATGATTTTCCTGGTAAGAAGTCAGTCATCACTATTGTCTGCCCGAACTCTGCAGGCGGCGGCACAGACCTTATGGCGCGGGCTTTGGCGGAAGCTATTGAGCACACAAGCAGCGTTTCTGTAGTCGTGCAGAACATCACCGGAAACAGCACCGCAAAAGGAACAAACGATGTTCTTGCAAAACCAGCAGACGGATATACGCTTCTCATTGGAGGCTCGCACGTTATCTCTTCAACTATGCAAAATCTCACTGCAGGCTATAAAGGACTTACAACAATTGCCGCGCTTAATGAAGATCCTTATATCATCGCTGTAGAAAAGAAATCGCCGTATCGTTCATTCAGAGAATTTGAAACAAAAGCAAAAGCAAATCCTGGTTCACTGATACTTGGAAATGCAGGAAACGGAAGCGGTACAGGCGCTGCAAGTATTGGACTTTCACTTGCTTTAAATAAAGAATTTGCTATCCACGAATACAGCGGCGGAGCAGAGCTTTACAAATTTTTGCTTGCTCATTCATGCGATGCAGGCATCTTTAGTCAAAGCGAAATCGCCACACATGCTAACACGCTCAGACCACTCGCAATCCTTTCAAGCGGACACAGCACATTGCCTTCCCTCTCATCGCTGCCAACTCTACGCGACCTTGGTTATACAATTGCTGTTCCAGGTTTTTCGTTCAGATCTGTTATGGTAAGAAAGGAAACAAAAGACGAAATACGCGCAACGCTTGCAGGAATCATTGAAAAAGCATACTACTATAAATCATTCCAGGAATATCAAAAAAACAACGGACTCATCCAGGTCTTTTCTAAATTAACAAAAGCGGAACTTTTTAACGACGATCTCATTGCCGCATACAAGCCGATATTAAAGCAGGCCGGATTATATTTGATTAATGATTAATTATTATACCTTAACTAATAACCAATAATTATTATTTTTTCATAATCGCAGGTTATTTTGTAAGCATTAATAATTTTGAAAGTGTACTAAACAGGACGTCAACATCAATCGGCTTAGAAATATGCGCATCCATTCCCGCAGCATACGACTCTGCCTTGTCTTCAGAAAATGCATTTGCAGAAAGCGCTATAATCGGTACGACGACTGCATCGTGACGGCCAAGCGCGCGTATTCGTTTTGCAGCCTCAAGTCCGCCGATTCCCGGCATGCGTATATCCATCAGTATGGCATCGTATTTATTTTCTGCTGATTCTGAGAATAATTTTATTCCGGTTTCGCCGTCCTGAGCAGTATCGACAATGCAGCCTCTCTTTTCAAGGATTGCTCTGATTATAAATGTATTAAGTTCGTTATCCTCGCAGACAAGAATATGTTTTCCGTTGAAATCGTACGCTTCATTATCCTTCGGCTGATTTTGCATTATGCTTTCGTATCGTTCTTTCGTAAGCGGTTCAACAGGTATTGTTATAATAAATGTTGTGCCCTGACCGATTTCGCTTTTGACCTGGATTTTTCCATTCATGCGATCAACAATCATTTTTGTAATTGCAAGGCCAAGACCCGTACCGCCTTCCGTAACAGACAGCGTATTATGTTCTCTTTCAAATGCATGAAAAAGTTTGTTCTGCAAAAAATCCTTGCTCATGCCAACGCCTTTGTCTGTTATTTCTGTTTCAAACAAAGCTGTGCCATTACTTATTTGCTGCGTCACTTTCCATGTAATGCTGCTCCCATTAGGACTGTACTTAACGGCATTGTTTAAAATATTTATGAGTACTTGTTTAAGACGAACGCTGTCTATATACAAATAAGGATATACGACCTGATAATCTGTGTCGATTGCTATGTGTTTTGTATGCGCACGCGCATTTATAACTGTAAGAACTTCCTGCTTGATGTCTTCTGTTTTTACCGCGGATGGATACAATTCAATTTGAAATCCGCGTGAATACTGCTGAATGTTAAGAACATCCTTTACAAGCTCAAGAAGATAATCGCTCGATGTTATTATCTGATGATAATACTTTGGGTCGCCGTCGGTTTCACCCAGATATGCAAGTCCTTTTATTGCTGTAAGCGGAGTGCGAAAGTCATGAGACATATTTGCCAAAAAAATATCCTTGCTTTTATTAGCTGTTTCAAGACGCTGTTCTCCCCGCTTTTGAATAATAATAATGACGAACATTGCGATGAATACTATGACGATAAGCGCTATTATCGAAGCATGATCTTTAATAAAGTCCAGCAGAGTATAATGATATGTTTCTGCAAAACTCTGCTGAAAATATGCACTTCGTTCTGTATCAGAAATACTTCGAATAGTTTTATTAAGAATTGTCACAAGTTCTTGATCCGCATTATTCGGAATTGCAAAGGCAAGATTCGGTTTTATATTTTCTACGTTCGACATAACAAGCGAGCGGTATTTTGCTTTTGAAAGAAATGTCTGTGCTGAATAAATATTAATAAGGCATGCGTCTATTTTTGAATGAAGAACATCTTTAATCGCAGATTCACGAGTTCTGTATGAAATCATTTTATAATCATTGTTTGTTAGATATGATTCTGGAACAAAACTGCTATCCTGATATCCAACTTTGTAAATTGCATGATCCAGCTGTTTGCGTGATACAATAACCATCGGATATTCGCAAACCTGGAATGTAAGCCGGAACCTGTTTAATTCCGCCCACTTGTAATTTGCGGGGGCATACCCATCGATTGCATTTTTATCTTTCTTAGTTTTTTGAATAATAACATTGCTATCATTCGTTGGTATAAGATTAAATTTAAGTCCTGAGCGTTTTTCTATTACACTAAAAACGAGCGGAACAAAGCCCTTTGTTATTCTGTCGTCAGTATACGACAAAACAGGTGTATCAGCACGAAGATACACATTGATAAAATTATTTTTAATAATAAATTTTTTTTCTTCTTTTGAAAAGGAAAGCTGTCCTTGCATTGAGGAAGAACCATATTCATTTTGAAGACTAACTGCATAATCAGGAATTTGCGTATTGATCTGCTGAAGCGCACGGTCAATTCTGCTTAATAATTCCGTTTTTCTTTTGGCAACACCAATATAAAAATTATGAAAATCATACTGAGCCACTATGTTAAAATCACTCGTAGAAATAAATGAATTAACAATAGCAAGATCTGCATTGCCATACACAAGTGCAGTCTCTGCAAGCTTCGGTGTTTCATACGAAACAAGATTTGCTTTAAATCCATACTGCTGTTCAAGAAAAGAAAACATCTTCTGATAATAATTAATGTTAAAAACAGCAATCGTCATTCCATTCATCGATTTGTAATCATCAAAAGAAAAGCGATCATCATCTTTACGAGAAATAATAATTGAGTATTGTCTGCCTATCGAAGTCTGCGTAAGATTGCACACAGAACGCGTTGAATCATTATCAGGGAGACCACACACAATATCGACGGACCCGTTTAAAACTAATTTTTTGTACTCAGCCTGACTTGCATCCACGTATTCGTATGTAAAACCGGCATATTCAGAAATTCTCTGAAGATATTCGTAAATATAACCGCTGCGGTTGCCATTTTTATCAGTTTCCTGATAATTCGGAATCGGGAACCAGCACACTTTTACAACATCTTTCTGCTCTTCACCAAACAGAAACACAGCACACATGAGAAAACTGCATAAAAGGGTAAATCCTTTTTTAGATACAGGCATGGGTAGAGTATAGCATAATATTCCAAAGAAAGTTGAAAAATGTTAGATACCAGCAAACAACTTTTAACTGATTGCAATCAATATTTATCAATCGGAGCAAATCCGTCATCAATCATTTTAATCATGATTGGAACTATTGACGGATCAAATTGCGAGCCTGAGCAGACATCAAGTTCTTTTTTCACTTTTTCCATATCGAGTTTGGGACGATAACATCGGTCGCTTGTCATTGCATCAAAACAATCCGCAACACAGATAATGCGGGACAGAAGCGGAATTTTTTCACCAGTAAATCCGTCAGGATATCCTTTACCGTCGTAGCGTTCATGATGATGACGCGCAATATTCGCAACATCTGCAATATAAGAAAATCCTTCCAGAATTTTTGCGCTCGATGCTGCGTGTCCCTGCATTACAAGCCTTTCTTCCGCCGTCAGCTTCCCCGGCTTATTAAGAATCGTATCCGGAACACCGATTTTACCGACATCATGAAGAATAGCCGCATGATACACTGCATCCTGCTCGAACTGCGGCAGCTTCATCCGCCGGGCAATTTCGCGTGCATAAATGCTAACCCGTTCTGAATGACCTTTCGTGTACTGATCTTTTGCTTCGATTGTATTTGCAAAAAGCTTAAGAGTAGTCTCGATATATTCCTGATTCAACTTCTGCTGGCGGATCATTTCCTTGTGACGCAGCACAGAAACAAGAATATAGGTCACCATGATGACGAACAGTGTAAAACAAATAATTAAACAGACCCAGAATGCAGGAATAAGCTGCGGATGAACAAACGGTGTATATGTGATGACAATTTTTGAACGTTCCGGCATATACGTGTCGGGTGCATACATGATGCAGCCGAACGTCTGAACTGACTTTGGCTCAACAATATAGTCAGCAACTTTGCCTTTCATACTCTTGTCGCCCTTGACCGGCTGGCAGATTGTAAGTTTGTTTGTATTCAGACTATATTCGCCGTTCCACGGATTAGGATCGAGCCTGCAGTTCTCAGGAATAGCAATAACAATCGTCCAATTCTGCACTGCAGTAAAACGCATGTTGTTATAAATCACGCCGTCGAACTGAGCACCCATGAGAGAATGATCTTCAGTGTACCAGCGCTTTTCTATGTTCTTGTTAAAGCTGACTGAAACAGGAGCGTTATCATAATTTCCGTCCGGATTGAATACGGCAACTTTTTTTGAAAGTCTGATGCCTGTTTTTGTGAGAATACCACCCGCCGCAAGTCCAACGATACTCACAGCAAGAAGCACAACAGAAAGTATGCACTGTTTAAAGATACATTTTTGACTGTTCACGATTGTAATCATATCATTTTTTCAGCTGTTTTACATCATTGCACAAGAAAAAAAATAATGAGCCACGCACAAACGAATTATGTAAAACA
>LAHS01001287.1_pt1 | contig 18018 bp, 19 predicted proteins | sample 329651 | NCBI WGS metagenome assembly LAHS01 (sample SAMN03275699, study PRJNA271635) | activated sludge metagenome | isolation source: sample C-1 Sludge from hydrolytic chamber (first chamber) of Anaerobic... | reverse complement strand
CCCCCCGACGGGAGGGTGCCTTTCTTTTTGGGGGTTATTTGTATAACTACTTTTCGATTGAAATGGACTGATCAGCCGTGAAGGTCTTTCCCGGCTCCAGCGTAATCAGTCCCGCTTTGTTTTCCCACGCGTGGTCTGTGTTGAGCGCATCCGCTGTTCCGTACCATGGCTCAATGCAGTCGAATGCGGGTGTTCCGCCGTTCTGCCAAACCATGACATACGGATATCCGTCTGTGTTCACTTTTACGAGCGAGCCGTCTTTCTTGTTGCGAAGTCCAACCCACTTCGATGTGATTTTTGTAAAGAAGTGTCCTGAGCCGAATCCGGCGGCGTTAATCGGAATAATGCCTGGTTCTTTTTCGCCGTAGAGTTTTGTTACGGGGCTTGTTCCTTCGTCATCGGGAATAAGGTAGCCGTCTTTGTCTGTTACAACCTGTGTGAGCGGTTCTTTCTTTTCAAACTCGTACTGATAGTCTTCGTTCGTTGTGCCGGCCGGGTCGGTGTTGCGCGGACAGCAGAATGCGCTGTGGCTTCCGAGGCTGAAACTGATTTCGCTCTTGTCGGTGTTCTTTACTGTTGTCGTGAATGTGAGTCCGTTATCGCGGAGCTCGTAGTGTGTGCGGAGGCTGAATTTCCACGGGTATTTGTCAGCAGTCGCTTCGCTTTCGGTAAGCTCGAATGTTGCTGATGTCGGTGTCTGCTCGATGATTTTATGCTCGAGGTCGCGGCTCATGCCGTTGTTCACAAGGTGGTATTCCTTGCCGCCAACTGTCATAAATCCGCCGAGGATTTTTCCGACGTGAGGGAACAATACCGGAGCGTGGAATTTCCATACTGATTCCGGTCCTTCAAAAATATACTTCGTGCCTGTCTTTACGTCTCTGAACGCATTGATTTCGGCGCCTTTTGTGTTGAGCACTACTTCGTAGTGGCTGTTTTTAAGTGTAATTGTCATAGAATAAGTATACCATAACAAGTACAAAGTAAAAAGCCAGCAACGAGATTAGTCTGCAAATATACAGTTGTTTTTTCCTTGTCTTTTAACGGAATACAAAGCGTTGTCCGCAGCCTTGTATAATGATTCAAATGTACTTGTGCTCTTAACAAAAGCAACACCAGCCGAAAATGTTACGCGTACTTTAAATTTCTCTTGCGGGAACTCTTCATCCATCCGCTTCATCAATGCATTCATTCTTATTACAAGCGCTTTTCTGTCAGTAACCCGCGGCATGAATACTGCAAACTCATCCCCTCCCATGCGGCACACAATATCTCCATGGCGGAAAAAGACAAGCAGCAAACTTGCAATTGTTACGAGGACTTTATCTCCTGCAGCATGACCGCATGTATCATTCACTAATTTAAAATTATCAACATCAATCATTACAAACGCACCGTTTTCATCATGCTGACGATGCGCAAGTATTCCGTTTACGTATTTACTAAATGCAATTCTATTATACACACCAGTCATTGCATCTCTGTTTGCCCTGTCCATCACCTTTGCGATTTCTTCATTTTTCTTTTTTTTAATAATATTTACGATTATTAAAAAAGCTACAAGCGAAATTAAAAATACGACCGCAGCCGCAACTACCACGGGAAAGACAGGATGACGCATCATCCATCCTGTTATCATAACAGAATTGTCGTCATCAATATATCTGAAAAAACTTCTCTGCACTTCGTTCGGCCTAATTGCTGAAATCGACTTATCAAGTACAGAAAGAAGAAGATACGATTTTTCTCGAGGCATGACAATTGAAACTGGAACTTCCGATGCAACAGGCATTGCCTGAATCACAGAAAAACCATAGCTGTTTCCATAATAGAGATTTTCATAGTCAGTCACATACGTAACATAATTATTATTTTTGCATACATCCCGCAGACACTGGCTTGTCGTATCACGCCATATAAAGGCAGAGCCAGGCTGCCATGATTCAATAAGCGGACGAAAGAAAGCATAAATTTCCGGAAGCACAACTGTAATTTTTCCGCCGTCAGCGCGCATCTTGTTCCGAGGACCAACAGACACAACAGATACTGACATATACGGATTTGTCATTACATACTTCTCTTTTGTTTCCGGCGGAATGTTGACTGCTGCGAACAAAACATCGGCTTCACCGCTAACAACAGCCTTCCAAGCTTCGGCATATTCTTTTTTTACAACATATTCAATTTTCATTCCGCTTTGCTGCGAAATGTCGCTGAATAAATCAATGCACATTCCCTTGCATTTACCGTCTTTTATATACACAAACGGTTTTAAATCATCGATTACTGCTATTTTCAGAACGTTGTGTGTATTCACGTATTCTTTTTCTTCAGACGAAAAACTCAGCCAGTTGCTACGCAGCGATGGAGAAATTCTGTCTATAAAGCTGTCATACTCTTTTCTATTTAATTGCAGGGAAAGAGAAAGTGCACTGTTCACCTGATTAAAAACAAACCTGCGGGAAGGAGATGCAGCGACATAATAATAAACGGGATTAAATATCTGTATAATTTTAAAATCAGGCGGTACATTTACATCAACATCTACAAGCGCATCAATAGAACCTATTATGAGCGCGTCATATAACTCAGGAGGATTCTGATAGTACAACACAGAATACGGCGCATTGTTTTTTCCGGCACTGTGCGCAATGTCATCTGTGGTTAAATATATTCCGCCGCTGTTTTCTGCACTAAGGCAGCCAACTTTTTTAACAGCTTCTGCAGGTGTGTTTTTCGTCACTAGCACAAGATGTCCCGCAGCCGAAGGAACATCAGAAAAAAGCGATGCTCAGAAGACGATTCAATCTGAGACCGGCTCATAAAAGGAACAATGTCAACCTTACCGCTCGCAAGCGCATCCGCACATTCAGTCTCTCGTACATTAACAAGCTCAACATTCCACTCGGAATAACGGCTGATCACATCAATAAAATTTGAAAGATAGCTTTCGCGGTATAATTCGTCCTGATATAAAGAACTTCTGTCTACAACAGCAATCTTAATCGAAATCTGAGAACCGGAAGATGCAAAAACAGAAAATGCAGCATTGAACAAAAATACAAATGAGACGATACAAATAAAAAACAGTTTTCTGCAATTGCCGCTCATGTTATTCTCTCCTTTTACACAGCACACACCGCTATCGCACCAGTTTTTCGTAAATCACTTTGTCTGTACCCTTGAATACGCAGAACACAACCCGTATCGGCCTGTTGCCCGCCTTCCGCTGTTCTTCCTGCCACGAGCGGACAGTATGAACGGCAATCTGCGCAGCCTCGTCATTCGGAAAATGAAACACACCTGTCGATATGCAGCAGAATGCAACGCTCCGGCATCCATTTTCGGCGGCGAGATTCAGGCACGACGTATAGCACGATGCAAGAAGATTTCTGTCGTTATCTGTAAGCTCACCGGTAACAATCGGTCCAACAGTGTGAAGCACATATTTTGCAGGGAGATTGTAGCCCGGTGTTATTTTTGCCTGTCCTGTCGGTTCAGGGAACCCCTGCGCCTGCATAATTGCAGCGCAGTTATACCTGAGCTGCACACCGGCGAATGTATGGATGCAGTTATCGATGCATGCATGGCACGGAACCCAGCATCCAAGAAGCTCGCTGTTTGCCGCGTTCACAATAGCATCGACTTTGAGTGTCGTAATATCACCCTGCCATACTGCAGTATCAGCCATGCCGTTCACCGCGTCTTCGTCACCGCCAGCGCGCGCAAACACAAACTGCGCGTCCTCAATTCCTTTTGCCGCAACAGCGGCTTTTAAATACTCATCCTGAACAGCACATACATCGTCGGGAAGCGGCTTTGGCGGACGAACGTTTACAAGTGACCGGAACAGGCGGAACAGTTCGTCGTCACTCTCTTTTGAAAAATCGAGCATGAGAATACGGTCGGCCTCGACAAGATCAACAGAAGGATCTTTGTCATCCAAAGCTTCCTGCGCGAAAAATTTTACAAGATACTCAAGCTGTTCACGGTGTGTCATAATTCTATCCTTGTACCTGCTCTTCTAGGTTAGTACCTATAAACGAATAAGTCCAGACTTTCCCGCCAGCTAAAAGTTTAGAGGTCTTCTTGTTGCCCGACGACCGCCCGCAGTGTTATAGTAGAAACATGTACGAAGTTGAACTGAAGGCACATGTTGCCAACCGTGATGACCTGATCGCAAAACTCAACGGATTCGCCTCTTTCTGCGGCACAATCCAGAAGGATGACGTGTACTGGGAGCTTCAGAAAAAGAAGCATCATTTCGGCAAAGGCAAAAAACAGCCGGCCGTAAAAGTACGCATCAGACGCGAGTCTATCAGCGACGCTGAACCGGGGAAAAAGGCTGGCTCGGAAATGCAGTCAGCACCGCGCGAAGAAGTTCTTCTTACTTACAAGCAAAAAGAACTCCGCACAGGCGAAGACGGCACCGCAATCGAAGTGAACAACGAAAAAGAATGCACAATTTCATCAGCAGAACCTGTCGAGTCTTTTCTTTCCGACGCAGGATTTATACCCGCGCTCCGCAAGCACAAGACTGTGCTCGACTGGAAATTTGACGGCGCTCTTTTTGAACTGTGCACCGTTCCGCCGCTCGGAGACTTTCTCGAAATAGAAATTATGTCTCCGTCAGACGAGGCTCATTCGGTCAATCTTCTCAGACGCAAACTGGAGCAGCTGCTTTTAAAAGCAGGTCTGCCGCTTGATTCAATTGAAAAAAGATACTACAGCGAAATGCTCGCTGAAGTTTCAAAAAATAATAATTAAGATAAAAACACTATCCGGAGGTTTTTATGTTCAACCGCATCGCTTACAAGAGAACGGCAAAATCACAGCTCAAAGGACGATGGAATTTTCCAGTGATTATGTCACTCATAGTCATTCTCATCACAGCAGCACTTTCAGTTGTAGAAAATCTGTTCAATGACTCTACACTCCATATTTCTCATCCGCATCCAGGCGCATTGAACTTCAATGCCGGCATGGGGAGCATTCCTTTCGTTGTTTCTGTTGCAGCATCCGGCATATTCGGCATTCTCATTGTCGCGCAGTTCTTCGTGTATATCAAAATTTCGCGCACTGTCGAAAAAGCAACGTTCAATGATTTTCTTGCCGGCCTTGAAAAATGGCTTTCAGGTTTTCTCGGAATACTTTGGTATGATTTATGGACACTTCTCTGGGCGCTTCTTTTCGTCATTCCAGGAATTGTTAAGGCAATAGCATACTCGCAGATGTTCTTCGTTCTTGCAGAATATCCGGAAGCAGGTGTACGCCGCGCAATGCAAATCAGCAAAACAATTACAGCCGGATACAAAGGCGACCTCTTCGTCATGGGCATGAGTTTTATCGGCTGGGGAATTCTCGCAACAATTCCGTGCGGAATCGGCTGGCTGTGGCTCGCGCCGTATATGAATATGTCTTTTACAAACGCATATTATGCGCTTAAGAATCAGGCTCTTGCATCCGGCAAACTTGCACCTGCAGATTTTACAAGATAACAAAAGCTTACTTCTGACGTTTTATTAATAAGGAAACACTTATGCAGAAAAACACTCACAAAGGCGGACTCATCGTTTTAATCATCATCATTGCTCTTATTCTTCTTTTCGGCGTATACGGGTTACTCGCATCGTCCGGCAAAAAAAGCGGAATGAAGCGCCACTTCCCTGAACAGAAAAAAGAAGATTCAAACGGAAGCACGATTGTTAAACTCTTCAATCATATTGACGGCAGTAAAAAGAATTCTTCGGGCAACTACATTGCAGCACTGCACATCAAAGGAACAATTGAAGATGAAAACAAAAACTACAATCAGCAGTGGCTTCTCGACACAATCGACGATTTGACTGACGACTCGAAGAATGTCGCAATCATGCTCTATATCGATTCTCCTGGCGGCGGAGTATACGAAGCTGATGAAGCGTATCTCGCTCTCCTTGACTACAAAAAAGAAACAGGCCGCCCCGTTTACGCATACATGGGTCCGCTCGCGGCAAGCGGCGGATACTACATTGCATGCGCCGCAGACAGCATCTGCGCGAACCGCAATACACTCACCGGCTCAATCGGCGTACTTGCAGGAGAGAGCCTCGACATGACAGGACTTCTTAACAAGCTCGGTGTAAAGGTAACGACGATTCATGCAGGAAAAAACAAAAATATGCTGAACTTCAACGAGCCACTCACAGACGAGCAGAAAGCAATCATGCAGGCTGTTGCAGACGAAGCATACGATCAGTTCACCGGCATTGTTGCAAAAAGCAGAAAGCTTAAAATTGCTGCGGTGCGCTCGCTTGCAGACGGCCGCATTTACACCGCAAAACAAGCGCTTAACAACGGACTGATTGACCGCGTTTGTTCATGGGACGATGCAATTGCCACACTCGAGCACGACTACTTCAAAGATGCAGATATCGATGTTGAGGACTGTGAATACGAATCAAAGGAATCTTTTTACGATATGATGCTCGGCTCTCTTGCGAAAATTTCCGGGCAGAAAGCATCACTCCCGCTGAACGCACTTGAAGAAAAAGCGGTTGCAGAGGCGCTGCCGTCTCTTCCGTTTCCTGCCTACTATTATGCAGGCAGTGTGCGGTAATTATTTAAATTAATAAGTTAATAAGACTGATAAAAATGCGAGCAACGGTTACAGAGCACTGCTCACCGCTGCCGCAATATCAGCAAGATTAAGCGGCTTCTTAAAAAATTGTTTTACACCAAGTTCTTTTACGCGTGATTCAACATCATTGTCTTCAAGCGCAGTAACGATGATAATTGCAGGTTTTCCAAAGCTGGAACCTTCGTTGATTCTGCGGCAAAGGTCGAAACCGTCAACACCGGGAAGATCAAGATCAAGAATCACGACACGCGGACGCTTTTCTGCCATCTGAGCGCCGGCATCAAATCCGTCGAACGCCTGATAAATCTGCATACCGTCAAATTTCTTTTCAATGTATTTCGCGATGACTGTGTTTAAACCGCTGTCGTCATCTACAATCAGAATGCTGTTCGAGGCAAAATTCTTTGATTTGCACATATCGAGCAATGACTGAGGAATACGCATGCTGCGATTCGCCATGAATGCAGCAAGATCATCCGGATAAACACGGAATTGCCCGCCGGGAGTTTTAAAAGCTTTGAGATAATCGTTTCGAATCCAGTTGATAGCAGTCTGGTTAACAACTCCGCAGATGTTTGCTACTTCAAGTGCTGAAAACACCGTTGGCTTATCTGAACTTTTTGGCATTTTATTTGCATTACTCCCACAAAGTATTTGTATAACTATATCAGCTTTTTATTCTTTTTTCTAGAATCGATATCATTTTTTTTCTGTTTTTTGTGGTTTATCAATCAAAGCTGATTTCACCTGTTTTTTCAGTCATTTCGCTTCCACATACAGAAGTTGCCATCCGGTACGGGAATCCAGCGTCAACAAGATACTTAATAAGCTTGTCACCGGTCTTTTTTGCGCGCACCGCTTTTTTGCACGCCTTTCTGCAAAAATCTTCTTCACTGTACTGTTCGAAAAATTCATCAAGCGCGTCAGATGCTGTTTTTCTGTCGATGCCCCGCACCGCAAGCTCTTTTGCAAGCCGCGTGCGTCCCTGACACTTTGAGATTGCCCTTATTCTGAGCCAGGCACGCGCAAAGCGGGAGTCATCGAGATAATTCTTTGACTCAAGAAAGTCGAGCGCTTTTTTTACCGCAGCTTTGTCAAATGATTTTTCGCTCAGTTTGCGCTCAAGACCGAATCTGCTCTGCTCCGAGCGCGAAAGATAGTCAACAGCCTTGCGCTCCGCGCTGAAAGCAAAACCGGCGGCGATAATGTCATCGGCATCAGCTCCGGAAAATGACGCGCCGGGTACAAGCGACTCATGTTTTACTTGTTCAAGATACTGCAGGCGGACAAAAAAAACAGGCCCGTCTTCCGTTGTGATTTCGACACAATCGGGAGCAGCCTGTTTTATAGCGCTGATAGTAAACGCTGTTTTGTTTTCTGCAGCAGATTCCAAATTCTGATTTTCCATTCGGATAACCGGTTTTGTATCTGCCGTAAAAACTAACGTTTGCTGAACTGGAATCTTCTGCGAGCGCCTTTCTGGCCGTACTTCTTGCGTTCGACCATGCGTGAGTCGCGGGTAAGGAATCCGTTCGCTTTAAGAGCGGTGTGTGTATCCGGATCAACCTGTGTAAGAGCGCGTGAAATGCCATGCAGACAAGCATCAGCCTGTCCGTTCATTCCGCCGCCGAACACGTTGATAAGGATATCAAACTTGTTCTCGCTGCTCGTTACCTGAAGCGGCTGGCGAACAACACGAACCTGTTCATCGGTTGTAAAGTATTCGGCAATGTCTTTGCCGTTAATTACGATTTTGCCTGTGCCTTCGCGCATAAATACGCGGGCAACTGCTGTTTTTCTTCTTCCTGTTCCAATAGCAATATTCTTAACCACGATATGCTCCTAATCAGACTTCAAGCGGTTTGGGATTCTGTGCAGTGTGCGGATGTTCTGCACCTGCGTAGATTTTAAGGTTGTCCATGAGGGCGCGTCCAAGACGGCCGTTGGGCAGCATTCCGTTGATTGTGATCTTGAGCGGGTCTTCCGGATGTTTCTCAATGAGTTTTCCGAAAGAATAGCTGCGCAGACCGCGTACGTATCCAGTGTAATGGCGGTACAGTTTGTCATCTTCCTTGTTTCCAGTAACTGCAACTTTTGCTGCGTTGATGATGACTACGAAATCACCCATGTTCTGGTTCGGGGTGAATGTTGCTTTGTTCTTTCCACGAAGAACTGATGCAGCTTTAGCTGCTACACGTCCGAGCGGTTTTCCAGCAGCATCAATAATGTACCACTGGCGTGCCTGTTCGTGTTCGTTAACAAAAATAGTTTTCATGTATATACCTTTCTAGTAAAGTTTCTGTGCGGGACTGCCTAGCATCGGCCGAAACGCACAACCGTCAGCGATGAGCAGTCGCCGGCGCATATACGGGGACACTTAATATACCTTTTTTACGGGAAAAATGTCAATGACGCAGACTGAAAATTCATTGTATTGTATAGAAAAGAATTCTGCCTGCGCCTACCCGTCCGAAAGCTTGTTCAGTTCGCTTTCTTTGCGGCTTCTTCTTCAGCTGATTTTGCAGCTTCTTCTTCTTTTTTAGCTTCTTTTTTGTCTTTCATGTCAGCGAGACCGATAAATACGGCAACAAGTCCGATGAATGCGGCAAGCACCGGTGCCGCGCCCTTGAGAAAATTGACGACATCGCTGCCCCAGTTGAGTCCTGATGTCATGCAGGCAAATACAGTAAATGCAATAAGAATCAAACCGACGATCATAGCAATCATAGTAAATCTCCAAAGGAAAATGTTATTTCATCAAATATCGCATACATTGGGCAAAAATTCAACATTATTGAAGACAGCCCCGCAAAGTGATACACTCCCCGCATGCTCTCAAAGACTCACTTTCATGCAGCTGTCAGAATTACAATTCCCGTCTTTTTCGGCTACATCGCAATCGGCGTTCCGTTCGGACTGATGCTTGTAAACGCAGGTTACCCGTGGTGGCTTGCACCCATTATGAGCGTGACAATGTACGCAGGCGCCGGCGAATACATGGCTGTAGGACTTTTCGCTTCGGGAGCACACCTTGCAACAATCGCCGTTGCGGAGCTTGCAATAAACATCCGCCACATCGTCTACGGGCTTTCTCTCATCACGAAATTTAAAAACACCGGCAAGTGGAAGCCGTATCTGATTTTTGCGCTGACTGACGAAACGTATGCGCTTCTTACAGGATGCACAGTTCCGGAAGGCGCAGACTCAGGTTCTTTTTACGGAACAATCGCTGTGCTCGACCACTTGTACTGGATTGCAGGAAGCACAATCGGAGCTGTCGCCGGCACGCTTATTCCGTTCGATTTTGCCGGAGTCGACTTTGCCCTCACAGCGCTGTTCGCTGTTCTTCTTATCGACCAGATACGAAACTCGCGCGACTTGTTCCCGCCGGTGATTGGCTGCATTACAACAGCGGCTGCTATCATCCTTTGGAAGCTTTCAATTCTCCCCGGCCAGCATATTCTGATTGTGGCGCTTGCGTTCGGCATTGCAGCCATCGCGCTTGTACGAGGCAGAAAGTCATGCGCGGAAGCAACAGCAGAACACAACGGCTCACACGCAGAAGCAGTTGCAGAACACAACAACGCGCCGGATGAGCAAGCTCAAGGAGACAAACAATGAAGCTCACGATTATCATGGCGCTCGCGGCGACGCTTGTTTCAACGCTTGTTATTTTTGCACTCCGCGCTTTTCCGTTCGTGCTTTTTTCGCGAAGAGATCCGCCGCACGTCATCCGCTTTATCGAAAAATATATTCCGCCGATGGTCATGGCTATTCTGCTCGTGTACTGCCTCAAGGATATTCAGTTTACCCAGTCGCCGTACGGCGCGCCCTACTTTATTGCGCTCACTGTTACAATCGCCCTTCATATATGGAAGAAAAACTCGATGCTGAGCATTTTTGGCGGCACCATTCTGTTCATGATTCTTAAAGCTGTAATGTAAAAAAACATGTTTTTTATTCCGAAAAGACCGCTAAAAAATCACAAAATTTTTATCCGAAATTCGCTTGACAAATCACTTCAATAACAGCAATGTACAATTCATATGCTTCGAATTCAGTTGCACAACAACAAACCGCCTTCAGGGGCGGAACAACATTAATTAGAGGTTACTCAGATTGAAAGGCAGTCAGGTTACTATTGAAAACGTATCCAAGCACTTTGGAAATTTCCATGCTCTGGATGATATCAATTTTACGATTAAACCGGGTGAGTTCTTCTCACTGCTTGGACCTTCAGGATGCGGCAAGACAACACTGCTTCGCATCATCGCCGGATTTGAATTTCCTGATGAAGGCGCTGTCCTTTTCGATGACCGCAACGTTCTTCCTCTCGCACCGAATAAACGCCAGTCAAATACTGTTTTCCAGAACTATGCATTGTTCCCGCACATGAGCGTATATGAAAATGTCGCGTTCCCGCTGCGTCTTAAAAAAATTGATAAAAAAACAATCGACGAAAAAGTGCGCTCGTATCTGCACCTTGTTCAGCTCGACCAGCACATGTTCAAAAAGCCGAACCAGCTTTCCGGCGGACAGCGCCAGCGTGTTGCAATTGCACGCGCGCTTATCAACGAACCCAAAGTACTTCTGCTCGATGAACCGCTTTCCGCGCTCGATGCAAAGCTCCGCGCGAACCTGCTCATCGACCTTGATGCGCTTCACGACAAAATCGGCATTACGTTCATCTACGTTACGCATGACCAGAGCGAAGCGCTTGCCGTAAGCGACAGAATCGCCGTTATGAATGCAGGACACGTTCTGCAGGTCGGCACACCGTTTGAAATTTACGAAAGCCCCGCAACACAGTTTGTCGCACAGTTCATCGGCGAAACAAACCTGTTCGAGAGTACTGTCGTTGAATGCGTCAATCACCAGACACCGGGCAAAGACCCCGACTATATGGTTACGCTCAACACACCGGCGCTCGGCATGCAGGCACAGCTTGCAGGCGACACCGCAGCAATCAGAGCGGAAGACAAGAACATTCTTGTTACCGACTATGAGCACACTGATCCGGGCCAGAAAATTTGCTTCACAATCCGCCCGGAAAAAATACGAATCACAGAAGAAGAGCCCGATGTTCACGGCCGCAAAGACATCAACGTTTTTAAAGGCGTTGTTGAAGAGCCAATCTACACAGGATTCCAGTCTAAGTTCTATGTCCGCCTCGAAAACGGCACAATCGTCAAAGTGTTCAAACAGCACACGAATTATCTGGACGACGGTCCTGAGATTCAGTGGAAAGACACGGTGTATGTTTCGTGGTCTGCGGAAGACGGCTACATTGTCGAGGACATAGACAAATGACAAAAGCAAAACCTGACGGTGCAAAGAACGATATCAAACAGAAAAACGGACGTTTTCTCGGCACAATCTATTCATGGCCGATGGGATTGTGGTTCACAATTCTGTTCGTAACACCGCTTATTATTATTCTCGCCTACAGCTTTATGAAGCGAAACGCATACGGCGGAATTATCCACGAGTTTACTCTTAACGGGTACAAGCAGATTTTTACTCCGGCATACGCAATGATTTTTCTGCGCACGCTGTGGATTACCGTTGTCTCGACAGTGATCACGATTCTTATCGCGCTCCCCTGCGGATACGCAATGGCACGCAGCCGCCACCAGACACTGCTTCTGATTCTCGTGATGGTTCCGTTCTGGACGAACAGCCTTATCCGTATTTTTGCCTGGATGACTATTCTCGGAAACAACGGCATCATCAACCAGTTTCTGCTCAGATTCGGGCTTGTTAAGGATTATGCAAAGCTTCTGTACACTCAGGGCGCTGTTATTCTCGTGAGCGTCTACATGTATCTGCCGTACGCAATTCTTCCGATATTCACTGCAGTCGACCGCTTCGACTTCAGCCTGCTCGAAGCCGCGCGCGACCTCGGCGCAACAAAGCCGCAGTCAATGACAAAGATTCTCATTCCGGGAATCCGCAGCGGACTTGTAAGCGCAGTCATATTCACATTCATTCCGATTTTCGGCGCATACACCGTTCCGCTGCTCGTCGGCGGAAAAGACAGCTACATGCTCGGCAACATCATCGTCGATCAGGTGCAGAAAGTGCGCAACTGGCCGCTCGCCGCCGCATTCAGCATGATAATCACTGTCGTGAGCATGGCAGGAATTCTGTGGATGATGCTCAGCTCTAAACACGACGCAAATCTCAAAAAAGTTTCCACGAAGGAAGACACAACAGAATCACTCAACCTCGGAAGAAACTCACACGCAGCAGGCACATCATCTAACGGAGGCGCAAAATGAAAACAGTAAATCCGTTCCGCTGGTTCATCAATAAAATTAATAAGAAGACACCGACAATAGAAGCATCTGTTCACGCAAAGCGCTCATGGAAAAAACATAATCCGCAGTTCAGTCTGAGCCGTACAGTTCTTGTTCTCACACTGCTGTTTCTATTCGTGCCGCTGTTCGTGATTATTTTGTTCTCATTCAACAGTTCAAAGGATTCGACATTCACCGGGTTTTCATTCATCTGGTATAAAAAACTTTTCTTTGACTCAACGCCGCTGTGGACTGCGCTGTTCAACAGTCTGTTCATCGCCCTTACCGCCAGCATCGTCGCCACAATTCTGGGAACACTGGCAGCAATCGGCATGAACTGGTACAAGTTCATGGGCAAAGCATACATCCAGACAATCAGCTTCCTGCCGATGGTTCTGCCTGAAGTGATTATGGGCGTCTCAATGCTCATTTTCTTCAGCGGGCTCCACGTGCCGCTCGGACTGTTCACGATTTTTGCAGCGCACACAACATTCTGTCTTCCGTTCGTCTACCTCATGGTAAGCGCACGCATCGACGAATTTGACTATTCGATTATCGAAGCATCGCACGACCTCGGCGCAAACGAGTGGCAGACGCTCACACGCGTCATTATTCCGGCAATCATGCCCGGCATTTTAAGCGGCTTTATGATGAGCGTCACAATGTCGCTTGAAGACTACGTCATCACATCGCTTGTCTCCGGACCGGGAAGCACAACGCTTCCGCTGTATGTGTACTCGATGATACGATTCGGTGTCTCACCCGTCATCAACAGCCTGAGCTTTGTACTTGTGCTTGTTACATGTATTATCGCGTTCATTCTGCGCAAAGGCCTCAAAGGATTTGCGGCTTCTCACTAAACGTTTGTTACGTGCAGACAATAATCTCTGCACAAACTGTTTTGTGCTCTTTGGGAAGCCAGTGCTTGGCTGCCCTGATTTTATTTAAAAGTAGGAGGATACTTTGATGAAAAAAAGTATCACACTTGCTCTTGCTGCCATGATTGGCGCAGCAACATTGGGTCTTGCTTCATGCTCAAAAAAAGATGACAAGACACTGTATCTGTACAACTGGACGTACTACACGCCCGATGCTGTGCTTAAAGAATTCGAACAGGAATTCGGATGCACGGTAAAAGTTGACAACTATGCTTCAAACGAAGAGATGTACTCAAAGCTCACAGCCGGCGCAAAAGGATACGACATCGTATTCCCGTCACAGGACTATGCAAGCATCATGATTAAGCAGGGAATGCTCCGCGAACTCGACCAGAGCAAGATGACAAACAAACAGTACATCAATCCGGCTGTTCTGCAGAAAGCTACATACGACCCTGATATGAAATACTGCATGCCGTATTATTTTGGCGCAGCAGGCGTTGCAGTCAATAAAACGAAAGTTACAAATTACGACAAAAACTGGAACATCTTTGCCCGCACAGACCTTAAAGGCCACATGAGTATGATGGATGATATGCGCGAAGTTGTCGGCGATGCGCTTGCAGTCCAGGGACACAGCATCAATTCTCTTAATGACAACGAACTTGCACAGGCAAAAGACCTCATTATCAATCAGTGGAAACCGAATCTCGTTAAATTCGACGCTGAGGGATTCGGCAAATCATTCGCATCCGGCGACTTCTGGGTATGCCAGGGATACGCTGAAGTTGTCTACGGTGAAGTTCCGGAGGACAAATGGGACTCAACAATCGACTTCTTCATTCCGCAGGAAGGCGGCCCGTCATATCTCGACAGCATGTGCATTCTCAAGGATGCGCCGCACTATGAACTCGCAAACGAATTCATCAACTTTATCCAGAGACCGGAAATCTACGCTCAGTTCCTCGATGCATTCCATTTCCCGTGCTTTGTAAATACAGAAGCACAGAAATATACAAAGGCAAAACCGATGTATGAGGCATCTCAGATGAACAACTGCACGCTCAAGGAAGATCTTGGCGAAGCAGGTCTTGATAAGTACCAGAAGATCTGGCAGGATATCCGCTTTACCGACTAGTCAAAAATGACAAACGGCACAGTGACGCGTGTCACGGTGCCGTTTTTTTTGCATTAATTCTTGTAAAATTCGTCATATCAGCCGATAATAAAAAGACTAAAATGCTGACACTAGAAGATTTTAAGAAAGTAGCAGAAGATATCTCAACACCAATACTGATTGGCAAGCTAATACAGCGCCATGATCTGTCAGATGATGATTTTGACGTTCTTTTTGTAAACAGCGCTTTTTCCGATAAGACAAAACACATTGGAACTGAAGGTTCCCTTTTTTCCTCATTTTCCGCAAAACTCTCAAAAGACATGCCGTGGGCAGAAACTGCCGAAGAATCACTGAAAACAGGACTTCCGCAGGAACATACTTTCTATTCGATACTGCTCAGCTGCTGGCTGCGCATCGTAATGAATCCGACAGAAGACAAACTGCTTATCGTCACCGTAAGCGATGTTTCGCAGGATAAAGAACATGAGCAGCAGCTTAAACGGCAGAACCTTCGTCTTGCCGCACTTACCGATGAACTTTCGCTTTCACGGGAAAATCTCCGCGCAAAGCTCGACAACATAGAAACACTGAATTCGCAGCTCCAGTATACGGCGTATCACGACACGATGACAGGCCTTGAAAACCGCACAAAACTCAGCGAGGATTTAGCTGCCACTCTCAGCACGGCAGAAAAAGAAGAAACAAAATTTGGCATCATGCTGCTCGACATCGACAACATGAAAATAACGAATGACTCACAGGGACATTCAGCTGGCGATGAACTCATTATGCACGCGACTCAGATATTGCAGCGATTTGCCCGCAACGACATAAAGCTTTACCGCTTTGGCGGCGATGAATTTCTTTTGCTTGCAACCCATATTGAAAGCCGCAATTCAATGATTACAATCGGTGACGCACTGCTTGAGTCATTTAACGCTGACGGAATAGAATTCTCAGCAGGCATTTCAATTTATCCTGATGACACCACAAACCGCGAAGAACTGCTCAAATACGTTGATATGGCTATGTATGACGTGAAAAAACGCGGCAAAAACAACGTCACATTCTTCCAGTCAATCATGCGCGAAAAGTTTATGAGCAAGCTGAATCTCCAGACAAAACTAAACGATGCGCTAAAAGACAACATATTCCAGCTTTATTTCCAGCCGCAATTCGATATAGCTACAAACACCCTCCGCGGATTCGAAGCACTTCTGCGCTGGCATGACGACGAGCTCGGCTGGATTAACCCAGAACAGTTCATTCCGCTTGCAGAAGAGTCGCGCCTTGTTATTCCGCTCGGCGACTGGGTTATGGAGACATCAATTGCAACGCTCAAAAAGTGGCAGACGAAATACAACTTTAAGGGGATTATGAGCGTCAATGTTTCTCCGGTGCAGCTTAAAAAGCCGACATTCATTTTCGATCTCGGCGACTTGATCGAAAAATACGGCATTGCGCCGCCAACACTTGAAATTGAAATCACTGAAGGCGTCCTTATCGAAAACAGAGACGAAACAGTCCAGCTTCTGAATCAGATCAGACAGATGGGAATAGGCATTTCGCTCGACGACTTTGGCACAGGATATTCATCACTCAGCTATCTTCAGATTCTGCCGATTACGACACTCAAAATCGACAAATCATTCATTGCAAACATCACGTCGAAAACAGGCGTTGAGGCTAATATAACAGACTCTATTGTTTCCATGGTCACAAAAATGGGACTTGATACGATTGCCGAAGGTGTTGAAAAGCCGGAACAACTCCAAGTGCTCCACGACATTAACTGCAAGAATATACAAGGATTCCTCAAAGGAAAACCGATGCCGGCAGAACGGTGCGAAGCAGTCCTTGCAGGCGACACAAGCAAGCTTCTTACAATTCTTACCCCCGACGAAAACTGATAAAAAAGACAAAACTCTTTATCGCAAACAAGTGCACTTCTGCCGATACTAAAGGCATGAAGAGAAGATTATTTTTCATCAAATCAGCGGTTATTCTGTCATTCATTGCATCTTGCCAGTTCTTTGGAACAGCACCGCTTTTCGCGCAGTCGGACGGAACAAAACTGCTCCGGTTCCAATACAAGAAAGACGATTCATACAGAATTCTTTCGACAGTCTCAGAGGATGTCTCTGTAAATGATGTAATGAATCATCACGCAGATATTCTGAACCGCATTTCTGTCACCGTTACAAACACAGATGCCGACGGCCGCGGACTGAATGACGCAACTTTCATGACAAGCGAAAACTCCACAGGCACTTCGACCGGCGCAAAATTTACATGGGGTGATGAATACAAAAGCTCGTTCTGGCGCGACGCACGCGGTGTATATACAATCGACGATGAATACTTTATGCCCGTTGTCCGCGATGTTCCCGTTTTCCCGGAAACTCCGGTAAAGCCCGGCGACACGTGGAAGTCAGAAGGACAAGAAGCGCATGACCTCCGCCGCACATTCAACGTACAGAAACCGTATCATGTTCCGTTCACTGCGGACTACACATATCTTCGCGACGAGCAGGGCACAACATCAGACTCAAAGCATGAGCAGAAAACATTCCAGGTTATTTCCGTCCAGTACCAGCTCTATTATAAAAGCCCTGTTCCCGCAGACACATCTAACCTCGAAGACTACCCCGCCGAGACAATGGGCTATTCAAACCAGACAATATGGTGGGACAACGAAAAGGGACAGATTGACCACTACACAGAAGAATTCAGAATCGACATAGAAACGGCGCGCGGACTTGTATTTGATTTTACAGGAACAGCGCATGCGGAAGTAACAGACTTCAAGCGGACAGCCACACAGGAAGCTGTTGATGAAGTGCAGAAAAAAGTCGACGAGCTCGGTCTCAAAAATGTTTCCGTTACAAAGAGCGACAAAGGATTAACAATCAGCATCGAAAACATTCAGTTCGAAGCAGACTCTGCCGTTCTTATGCAGAGCGAAAAAGACAAGCTTAACAAGATTGCGTCTATTCTTTCATCTTACCCGGACAACGACCTGCTTGTAAGCGGACACACCGCAATGGCAGGAACAGCAAAGGCGCGACAGGTACTGAGCGAGCAGCGTGCGGATTCAGTAGC
>LAHS01003738.1_pt1 | contig 18024 bp, 15 predicted proteins | sample 329651 | NCBI WGS metagenome assembly LAHS01 (sample SAMN03275699, study PRJNA271635) | activated sludge metagenome | isolation source: sample C-1 Sludge from hydrolytic chamber (first chamber) of Anaerobic... | reverse complement strand
CAAAATTAAGGGTACACCTCATTCCGGCCAACCGGAGAGGAGGCTTTTTCAGCGGCAGTTAACGGTTCTGGATGGCGTCGATCGGCCGCTTGTGGGAGATATGGAATACCGGTAGGAAGCTGGCCAGGAAGGCCACCAAAAGGCAGACGGCCAGGACAATGGCAAACTGCCGGACGGAGAGGATCAGAATGGTCAAGGATAACCCGGCATTGGTCCGCAAGGCGCGGTTGATGAAGAAGCAGGTCAGGCCTAAGGCAACCATCGTCAGGACATAATTGATCAGGGTGATGATCATGCTTTCGGTGAAGAAGATATGGAAGACATCCCGCCCGCGGGCACCCACGGCCCTGAGAATACCGATTTCCCGTTTCTTGCTGGCAATGGAGACGGAGATGAAGTTGGCCAGCATCAGGGAGGCAAAGACGGCAAACCCTAAGCCGAGATAGAGGAAGACCTTGCTTAAGGATTCAAACGTGAAGTTCACACCCGTGAGGTTATCCATGGTCGGATTGTTGAGGAGGTAGAGGGTCGTGGCGGTTTTGTCATCAAAGGTGCCGTAATGGAGGTTCACCAGCTTACGGACACCGGCCGTATCCGTCGGCATATCGCTTAAGGCAAAGGCATAAAGACAGTCGGCTTCCGGAATCAAGGACAGGAGGAAGTCATGGCCGGCTTCCAGAACGGAATTGTCGTTCAGCAGACTGAAGCCGACAATAGAGCCATTGACGGTGCTGCCGGCGATGATGCTGCCGCCGTTTCTCATCAGGCTGCCCGTCAAGGACAGGCTAGGGAAGGCATTCGTCTGATAGCGCTGATAGTATTTGCGGAACACCGTCGAAAGGAGAGCGTGGATGTCACTGTCATAGTAGGTACTTCCCCGATAGATAGCCCCGCCCAGATAATTCAAAAGGGCCGAAATCTTCTTGCTTTTGACGGTGGCGTCATCATCCCCGGTGGCCAGGGGGTTTCCGGAGCTGTAATAGGTGAACTCATTGTAATGGTTCTTGAAGAAATCCTCGTAATCCTGGACGGCGGTCTTCGAGAGGGCCACATCGATGATGCCACCGGTGAAGAAGGAGGAATAGGTGGGATAAACAGCCGTCTGGTTGTCGACGACGACATCCTCGCTGTCGAGCGTGATCGTGTTGGTATCCTGCCAGCTAGAATAGGCGTTGGCATAGGACGTGATGGTCGGCACGACCTCATCCCCAGAAAGGCTCGTCTTTTCCGGATCCAGGAGCACCGTGAAGGTTTTGCTGGCATCATAGTCGGACAGGTAATTGGTCGTCAGCTTGGCGTTGCCATAGTCCAAGACGATGCTGTTGCGCCAGAGATAATAGGTTCTTGGCTTGGCCAATAAGGCTTTCATTCCCGAGGGTGAAAGGAATCCCAGGCAATGATAGGAATAGCTTTGGATGCTGGTAAGCTCACTTAAGAGGAGACTGGTCTTCAGATCCTGCGTGCTGCCATTGGTCACAGACTTGAAAGCGGCATATTTGGTTTCGTCAAACCCGGTATCCAGAATACCGGTCAGGGTATATTCCGTGGACTGGTTCGGGAAAGTGAATTTGTTGCCGATCAGTTTCTCCGGGGTGATGTCGCTGGCTTTGATTTCCACCGTATTCAACGAACTGCTGCCGTCCGAGCGGTTAGGATAAGCGTAACCGGTCTGGGCAAAGACCTCATAGTCATCAAGGGAAAAGGCGATCTCATTCTCGGCCTGCGGGAGTTTTCCGTAGGCCAGCTTGGAACCGGCCGGCAAGGTCGTTTCCTCGACGCTGATGAGACCGGAAATGCCGGACGGATAGAAGTACTGGGAATAGAGGACATCCGAATGGAAAAGGTTACCGTAAACAAGCTTCTGCGGCGTAATGGAGGAGCTATCGGCAAAGACGCCCCGGTAGGTCAGGTCGGTTTTATCTTTCAATGTCTTTAAATCCGCCTCGGAGAAGTTGGTCTCCTGGTCCATCGTAAAGGAGCCGCTGCTGTTTTCATAAGTCACCTTCTCCATCTTGCGGAAGGAGGCATAATTGGTCTGGCTGTCGAGGATGGAGGTGGTGGCGGCGTTGTACTTATCATAAGCCGCCATGGTATCGGCTAACCCGAAGAGGGTAAACGAGACCAGGCAAAGGAGAATGGTGATGACCAGCCGGACCGGTTTCACCTTGAGACTTGACTGGGCCATGGCTAAGCAATTTCTGAAGGGGAGCTTAGAGCGGATGACCTTGAATTCCCCTTGTCCTTGGGTGATCTTCTTCGGGTCCGTGGTGACAAAGGTCTCCTGCTGGCCGCTAGCATTGATATGGGCTTTCTCGCGGATGTCTTTGTTGACGGTGGGGTTCAGGGAGAGAAAGCTTTCCCCGGGATTCTTATCGATATAGGTGTTGATCACCGAGAGATCCTCGGCGGTCAGATGGTGGCCTTGCCCGATGGCGATGACATCTCCGGCCAGGGTCAGTCCGGAGGGCGTCGTCTTCAACGGCAAAGCGGTCTTGGTGATATCCGAGATGACGTTGCCGTCCTTCAGTTCGATGACACGGTCGCCGAACTGTTCGGCAAAGTCCCGGTCATGCGAGACGACAATGACCAGCTTGGTCTGAGAGAGCTTCTTCAGGGTATCAAACACCGCCTGTCCGGTCTTGGAATCCAAGGCACCGGTCGGCTCATCGGCAAAGATGATCGACGGATTCTTCACTAAGGCTCTCGCAATGGCAACCCGTTGCTTCTGGCCGCCGGAGAGCTCATTCGTCTTCCGTTTGCCGAAGCCTTCCAGATCCACTTCCTTGAGAATGGCATTGATGGCGTCATCATTGGCGGGCTTGTTCTGCAGCTGCAAGGCCAGGGCGATGTTGTCGTGGATGTTGAATTCATTGAGGATGTTGTATTCCTGGAAGATGAAACCGAGGTAGGTGTTGCGGTAGCTATCGAAATCATCCTGACTGAAGTCCTTCGAGGATTTGTTCTGAATGATGATCTCCCCGCTGTCGGCCTTGTCAAGACCGCCCATCACGTTGAGCAACGTCGATTTGCCGGATCCGGACTTGCCGAGAATGAAGATCAGTCCCGTCTCCGGGAAGGTCAGCGAAATATGGTTTAACGCAACCACGGGCGTCCCGTTCTTCGGTTTGTAGACTTTGTAAAGATCCTTGATTTCCAGCAAGGTGATGTTCCTCACTGATGCCTTTATCTTATCCCTAACGGAAAGTAAGTCAACCTTTTGTCAGTTGATTTCCATCAACTTTTGCTTGAATGGTTATTTTTCGGCTTAGAATCCTTGCTTTTATCAATGGACGTGTCAAGTGAAAAAATGTCCCCGGCAGTCGCCGGAGACATTTCGAAGCATCGTCAGAGTCTTATTTCGTCGTCCCGTCCTTGTCGTCAGGCTTTGCTGTCGTCTCACTCGCCGTCGGTTTATCGTCTTTGGCTTCCTTCTTGTAGGAGGAATAGGACGTCAGGGAGACGACTTCGGTAATGACGAGGACCACCAAGCCTAAGGCAAAGATGGCAATCCCGGAATAGGCCATCGCCGCATGGGTGATGGCTTTCCCGGCGAAGTTGACCCCGCCGAGGATCGCCAGCACCGACCCTAAGATCACCAAGACCAGACAACCCGCCTGGATGGCAATCCGGATCTTGGCTAGCTTCAGCATCGCCTTATCGTTATTGTTCTCTTCCATAGCTCACCGGATGACGATCGAGACAATGCGGTTTCTGACCGCAATGACTTTGACGATCGTCTTGCCTTCCAGATACGGCTTGACGCTGTCGACCTCGATGGCCTTCTTCTTCAGCTCTTCCAGCTCGGCATCGCTGGCATCCTTCTTGAAGTCCAGCGTGCCTCTCAGTTTGCCGTTAACCTGAATGGCATAGGTGACCGGACGGTCCGACAGCTTGGATTCATCGCAGACCGGCCACGGCACATAGTCGATGACGCCCTGGTACCCTAAGAGGGAATAGGCTTCCTCGGCAATATGGGGGCAGATCGGAGCAATCAGCTGAGCCAAACCTAAGAGCATGCTCTTGGGTAAGGAAGCGGCATCGCTGAATTCATTGACGCAGACCATGATCTGGCTGATGCCGGTATTGTATTTGAGCTGAGCGAAATCGTCCGTGACCTTCTTGATGGTGGCGTTGTAGATGAAATCGAGGGCCGGATTGGGCTTGTCGGTCCACTTGCTGACAAAGACTTCATCGGCATAGAAGCGGTAGAACTTATCCAAGAAGCGCTTAGCGCCTCTGGGACCGTCATTGGACCACGGAAGCGACTGTTCGACCGGACCCTTGAACATCTCATAGAGACGTAAGGCATCCGCACCGAACTCCTTGACGACATCATCCGGGGAGACGGTGTTGCCTAACGACTTCGACATCTTCTGGCCGTCCGAGCCTAAGATCAGGCCCTGATGGTAAAGCTTCTGGAAGGGCTCCTCGCTCTTGAAGATACCGATATCGTGGAGGAACTTATGCCAGAACCGGGCATAAAGAAGATGAAGGACCGCATGTTCGGCACCGCCGACATAGACATCGACCGGCAGCCAGTGATCCAAGAGCTTCTTGTCACCGATTTCCTTGTCGTTATGCGGATCAATGTACCGGGCATAATACCAGGACGAACCGGCCCATTGCGGCATGGTGTTGGTTTCCCGTTCGCCGTGCTTGCCGTCCACATCAACACTCAGCCATTCCGTCTCCTTGGCTAACGGAGGCTTGCCGTCGCCGCTGGGCTTATAGTCGGCCAGTTCCGGAAGAACCAGCGGCAGATCGGAGTAGCTGACAGCCTTGACGGAACCGTCATCCATATGGATGATCGGAATCGGCTCTCCCCAATAACGCTGCCGGGAGAAAAGCCAGTCTCTTAACTTGTAGTTGACATGATAATCGCCAAAGCCGATTTCCTTCAGCCGGTCGGTGATGGCTTTCTTGGCTGTGGCATTATTAAGCCCATTGGCAAAGTCGGAATTGATATGCTTCCCATCGCCTTCATAGGCACCTTTCGTGCAGTCGCCTTCGATGACCTGAATCATCGGAAGCGCCATCTTCTTTGCAAAATCGTAGTCGCGCTGATCGTGGGTCGGAACGGCCATCACGGCACCTGTGCCATAGGTGGCTAAGACATAGTCACCGATGAAGACAGGAACCTTTCGGCCATTGATGGGATTGACGGCATAGCTGCCGGTGAAGACACCGGTCTTCTCCTTGGCCAGATCCGTTCTTTCGAGATCGGACTTCTTGGCACAGAGGCGGATATAGGCATCCACATCCATCTGATGATCCGGGGTCGTGATATCCTTGACCAGCGGATGCTCCGGAGCCAGGACACAGTAGGTGCAGCCGAAAAGCGTATCCGCACGGGTGGTGAAGACTTCAAACTCCTTGGTGGAGTCGACGATCTTGAAACGGATGACCGTGCCAGTGGATTTGCCAATCCAGTTGCGCTGCATCGTCAAAGTCGACTGCGGCCACTCAATCGTATCCAAGCCCGCCAAGAGCTTGTCGGCGTAGGCCGTGATCTTCAGGACCCACTGCTTCATCGGTCGGCGTTCGACCGGGAAATGGCCCCGTTCGCTGAAGCCGTCGATGACTTCCTCGTTGGCTAAGACGGTCCCTAAGCCTGGGCAATAGTTGACCAGACGGTAATCCTCGTAGGCCAGACCCTTCTCAAACATCTTGAGGAAGATCCACTGGGTCCACTTATAATAGAAAGGATCGGACGTCTTGACTTCCCGGTCCCAGTCATAGGAAAAGCCCAGCCGTTTGAGCTGTACCCGGAAATTATCGATGTTCTTATCGGTATAAATGGCCGGATTCTGGTTGTTCTTGATGGCAAACTGCTCGGCCGGCAGGCCAAAGGCATCATAGCCGATCGGGTGGAGGACGTTAAAGCCCTGAGCCCGCTTCATCCGCGCCAGGGCATCCGTGGCGGTATAGCCTTCCACATGGCCGACGTGCAGACCGACGGCTGACGGATAAGGGAACATATCCAACACATAGAACTTCGGCTTGCTGAAATCATAGGCATCGGTCCGGTAGGTTTTCTCTTCTTCCCAGACTTTCTCCCATTTCGGTTCAATCCGTTCAAATTCGTAGCCCATAGGTAACCTCCCAAATAACGTAAGGATTATAGCATATTCAGGCATCTTTTTCTTCCTTATCCTTGACAAAAACAAGGAGAGCTTTCCCGGTCTTGGGGCTTCCTTATAAATACTTTCCGAGAAGAGGGAGCCGGGAGTCCGGATTTTCTTGCGGTTTTCCAGCCCGTTTTTTCCGCTGTTTTTTAACGAATTTCCTTGCAAGGAGCCGGCTGGTTTGGTATATTATCCCTTGCATGTTAGCACGCTTCGTATCCATTCGACCGATGATGCCAGCCAAAGTAGCCTAGCTAAACAAGGCGAACGACATTCATCCGGAACGGAGAACCAGCGCTCTATCTTATGCATCTGTTCCAGCATAATGAAAGGAGAAATTCAAAATGTCACGTTACACTGGACCTGTCTGGAGACAATCCAGACGATTAGGCTATTCGGTATTAGGCAATGGTCAGGATCTTGCCAAGCGGCAGACGGTCCCGGGCCAGCACGGCATGGCTCGTGCCAAGAAGAAGACTGAATACGGAATGCAGATGGCCGAGAAGCAGAAGTTACGTTTCACCTATGGTGTTTCCGAGAAGCAGTTCCAGAGACTCTTCCGGATCGCTAAGGCGGATAAGAAAGTTCAGACCGGTCTGAAGTTCCTGCAGATTCTTGAGAGCCGTTTGGATAATCTCGTCTACCGTATGGGTTTTGCCACTACCCGCCGTCAGGCCCGTCAGCTGGTTGCCCATGGTCATGTGACCGTCAACGGCAAGAAGGTTGATATTCCGTCCTATCTGGTCACCCCGAGCGATGTCGTTTCCTTCAAGGAAGCTGACAAGTCCCTCAAGGTCGTCCATGAGGCTATCGATGCTAAGCCCTCTATTCCGGCTTATGTCAGCGTCGATGCCAACAAGGTCGAAGGAACGTTCGTCCGTTATCCTGAGAGAAGTGAGATGACCTCCGATATCGATGAAGCCCAGGTCATTGAATTCTACAACCGTAAGCTGTAATTTTCTCGACTATCAGGCCGGGGTCTTCCCCGGCTTTACCTGGCGGCTATGGTGAAGTGGTCAACACAAACGGCTGTGAACCGTCCATGCGAGGGTTCGAATCCCTCTAGCCGCCCCATTGAATGCTTAAAGCTCCTCGAAAGAGGGGCTTTTTTCTTGGCCTTCTCCGAGTAACAATCCTCTAATAACCTATGAGAGTGCTTTCTTGCCTTTGCGGTATCCGCTTTCAATGAAAATTCTTACTTTTTATCGCTATCCTACTACCGGCTTATCAAAAAGCCAGGAAGGGAGGCCAAGCATGAAACTTACCCAAATGATCCGTGCCTTCGCAAGGACTGTCAAGACGTTTAAGTCGGCTTCGAAGAAGTAGTCTTTCGTCTTTCAGTCTTTTGAAAAGGTGTTTCCGGAAACGGAAACCAACGGAAATCAATCGGCCGTTTCTTCCCGGACGTTCAGGAAAGAAGCGGCCTTTTTCTTTGGTCTTCAATGACACTTGTCACGACTTTGCCTTTGAAGGCTAAAATTCCTTGGTTCTCCTCATTTCACCCCCTAGAATGGAGGTGTCTTCAGGGAGGGGGAACACCATGAAAGGCTTAGCCAAAACCAGTCTGATCCTTAGCAATGTCGTCTGGCTTGGCTTCGTGCTTTATCGGGTTCTGACCTTCGTCTTCTATGCGCCTTCCACATCCCTGAGTCCTGCCGAAATCTGTGATGCCCGGATGATTCAGGTGATGGCCATCGTCTTTGCGTCCTTCTTCCTCGTCCTTGGCGTCATCTTAACCAGTATCCTCTTCGTCAAGCTTTCCAGCCTTACCAAGAAAACCTCGCTGGTCACCTATGCCGTCCTTAGCTTAGCGATTCTTGGTCCGGTCTCTTTTGTCGCCTTACTGCTCTTACCCGAATCCGTCTTTGCCGCTAACCTTGAAAGAACCGGTAAGCTTGCCAAAGAAGACAAAGAACGCTTCCCGCTGCCTTTCTTCCCCAAGAAAGCTGCTGCCGATCCGGTCCGGTCCGTGGCATCCTATTCTTATTCCATTGATTGCTAAGCCGTTAACATAGCAAGAAAAAAGAGGCTTGGGAGAGCCTCTTTTTTGATGTCTGTTGGCGTCTACTTCTCCTCAGCCGTCGGGGCCGGCGTCATCACCGGAGCCGCGACAACCGTCGGCGTATCGGCAGGCTTTGCTTCCGGAGCCTTATCATCCTTTAGAACGGCTTTGGCAACGGTCAGATAGGAGCTAAGATCCTGGAGGTTAGACGGAACGACGATCTTGGTAGCAGTGCCGTTAGCTAACTTCTCCAAGGCTTCCAGAGCACGGATAGCCATCGCCTGCTGGTTCGGCTGGGCTTCATTGAGAAGCTTGATGCCCTGCGCTTCGGCGGTACGGACCATGATCTCGCCATCGGCCTGAGCCTTCTTGATGTTGAGGATGGACTGGGCTTCGCCCTCGGCTTTGGCAATGACCGACTGTTTCTCGGCATCGGCATTGAGGATGGCGGCTTCCTTGCGGCCTTCGGCAATGGTGATGGCGGAGGTCTTCTCACCTTCGGCAATCAGGATCTTCTCACGTTTCTCACGTTCGGCACGCATCTGTTTCTCCATGGCTTCCTGGATATCCCGAGGCGGGAGAATGTTCTTGACTTCGACACGGGTCACCTTGATGCCCCAAGGGTCGGTGGCTTCATCGACGATGGTCCGCATCTTGTTGTTGATGTAGTCACGGCTGGTCAGCGTATCATCCAGATCGATATCACCGATGAGGTTACGCATGGTGGTCGCTGTCAAGGCCTGAATACCGGCAATCGGGTCTTCGACGCCATAGGCATAGAGTTTCGGATCCATGACGCGGAAGAAGACGATGGAATCAATCTGCATCGTGACGTTATCCTTGGTAATGACGGGCTGCGGCGGGAAATCGTAGATCTGTTCCTTGAGGGAGACCTTCTTGACAACATGGTCAACAAAAGGCGCCAGGAAATGGATGCCCGTGTTCCAGGTCTTGTAGTATTTTCCGAGCCGTTCGACAATGACGTTTTCGGTCTGGCGAACGATCCGGACGCAGGTGGCACAGAGAATCAGAAGAATAAAGAAGAAGACAACGGCAATCACAATTCCGACGATAGCACCTGTGGGCATGTTATTTTTCCTCCTTGGGTAACGGCTTGACGTATAAGGTATTCCCGGCAATCGACTCGACCTCGACCATCGTCCCGACCGGCAGACTCAGACTTGCATCGGAACACTTGGCAGAATAGAGGATGTCGGCAATCTTGATTTCCCCGGCTTCCTCCGGAGTGATTCCTTTGCTGAGGGGGTAGGACTTTCCGACAAAGCCATCGCTGTTGAAGCCGACGCTTTTCGGGGAGAACTTCTTCTTCATCAACGGACGGAAGAGGACCAGGGAGAGCAGCGACAGCCCGAAGAAAACAATCGCCTGGACCCAGATAGGGAAATCCGGAATGAAGCTTAATCCCAGACAGACCAGCGCCCCGAGCATGAACCAGAGGGAGACAAACTGAACGGTGAAAATCTCAGCCAGGAAAAAGCCAAAGAAGAGAACCAGCCAGACAATCGCCATGATCTGATTCGGTGTCATCCTCACTCCTCCTTTCTTCTTCCTTTATTGTATAACGATTAGAATGGAATCAAGTCTTTTTTCTACTTTTTAAGAGCATTTTGATTGCAACCTTGACCCGCTTTTGCTTTACTGAGTGGGAGAGGACCGGAATCGTAACGGTTTCCGGCGAGGAGGAAGAACAATGACCATTCAGAAAGAGGAAGGACGGGCCGTGATTTACCGGGAAGACGGGTTCATGCTGGCCGAATGTGATTATACCGAAGACAAGGATACCTTGACCATCACCCATACCTTCGTCGATGACTCCTTACGGGGTCAAGGCTTGGCTGCCAAGCTGGTGGAGACGGTCTTAGGCGTCGCAAAGGAGAAGAATAAAGCCGTCAAAGCGACCTGCTCCTATGCACGGAGCTATCTGGCCAAGCACCCTCAGGCTTAGCCGTTGATGCGATAAACGCTGACGCCCGAATCAAAACGGACGCTGAGGTAGCCGCCAAAGGCACTTAAGGACGAGACGGTATTATGCAGATGAATCGTCTGCACCAATGAGAAATCCGTTAAGGACAGCACATAAAGGTTTCCGTTCTTTTCCGGCCGCACCTGCGACAGGAAGAAGAGGAGACCTTTTTCCTTGTCCAGTGAGAAATCAAGATAGCTTTCCCGATAGCCTAATCCGGCCAGGGCCGGCGGGTTCTTGGCTAAGACAAACAGGTTCCGTTCCTGCTGGGAAAGGAGGTCATTTTCCGAGATATCACTGACCGGCCGTTTCTGAGGAAGCAGGAAGTCGGCTTTGCGGATCAGCTTGCCGTTGCGGGAGACGATGGTGACTCCGAAAAGAGAGTCGGTGATGATCTCGCCATGGTCAAAGAAATAAAGCTTCCGGAAAGGCGGTAAGACCACCCGGCGGATGATTTTCTTGTCGGAGAAGAAAGCGATGCTGCCCCGGCGGTCTAGGAGGGAAAGGGTAGCCGTATCCCTTGAATAACGCAGTGAATCATAAAACATCTTCTTGCCTTTGAAGAAAGTCTCTTTGTGGAATCCAGGCAAGGTTATGACCGTCAATCGGCTTTCGACTTCCTCCCCGTTCAGGGTATCGCTGAGCAGATAAAGCTTCTGACCGTCGGCGGAGAAGCAGCCATCCTTGAAGGAGGTATCCTTGTCTTCAAAGGCAAAGGTCTTGTCGCCGAAAGGATCCAGCCGATAGAGGACCGCCTTATCCGAAAAGAGCGGGGTCAGCAAGAGGGCATATTTTCCATCCAGGGAGACCACGATCTTCGTGGCCGTATGGGTTTCCTCGGTCTCACCCACCAGGGCAAAATCCAAATCCGAGACGACCTGCAGTCTTCCTTCTTTCTTGACGAGGAAAAAGCTTCCCACATGGGTCACTGCTTCGGCTTGGGTAAACTTCTTCACCAAGGAAAGCCGGTTCATCCTTAACCCCGTTTGTACGTCTCGACAAGTCCTTTGATCTTCGCAGAAAGCTCTGGCGTAAAGTCTTTCTTGCTGGCCCGATAGAGCCAGTTATTGCCTAATGTCGAGGGCTTGTTGATCCGGGCCGTATCATCCTCTAAAAGAAGATCCTGTAACGGCAGCACGGCAGCAAAGGCCTTCTCGGCGTAGCAAAGCGTCACGGTCGTCCAGGCCAAGTCCTTCAAGGTCTTATCGGCATAAGGGACCTTGGCTAATTCGCATTCTTTCTTGACATCGGCTTCATAGACCTTCAAGGCTTCCGGCGACAGGTTCTTCAAATAGCCATAAATCGGTTCGTTGTCGTGCGTTCCGGTATAGGCCACGTAATTGACCGGGGTATTGGAAGGCTTATGGTCGTTCTTGGGGTTGCCGTCAAAGGCAAACTCCAGGATCTTCATGCCCGGATAGCCGGTCGCTTTCAGAAGATCCAGCACCGGCTGATCGATGAAGCCCAGGTCTTCGGCAATGATGGGGAGATCTTTCTTGTCCTTGAAGAGAGCAACGCCGGGTCCTTTGCGCCACAGACCGACCCGGGCCGTCTTCAGGCCGAAGGGAATCACATAATAGCCGGCCAGGCCACGGAAATGGTCGATTCGGAGAATATCGAAGATCGCCAGGTTGTAACGGATGCGGTTATTGAACCAGACAAAGGAGCTCTTCTGCATGAAGTCCCAGTCATAGATGGGGTTACCCCAGAGCTGACCGTCGGCAGAGAAGGAATCCGGAGGGCAGCCGGCCACCAAGGTCGGGTTCTGCTCCTTGTCGAAAAGGAACATCTCCGGATACTTGTAGGCTTCGACGCTGTCCCGGGCTAAGTAAAGCGGCATATCCCCGACCAGCGAAATGCCTTTCTTGTTGGCATAGGCCTTCATCGCCCGGTACTGTCTTAAGAACTCATATTGGGTCCAGACATAGAAAAGATAGGCATCCTTGTCTTCCTGGATGGTCTTCTTTTCGATGACAAAGCTGTAATGGCGTAATTCCTCCGGCCAGTCATACCACGGCCGGTACCCGTTCTTTTCCTTGAGCGTCAGGAAGAAGGCAAAATCCCGGTAGGTCCCTTCTTTTTCAAAGCGGACGAAATCCGGGTCTTCCCGGTCAAAACGGCCGAAGGCTTTCTTCAGCAGCGGAATCCGATGATAGAACAGTTTGCCATAATCAATCTTCAGCGGGTCGGAGCCGAAATCCTCTTTCCGGATCTCCTTTTCGGTTAAGAGCCCTTCGGAAACGAGCGTATCCAGATCGATGAAATAATAGTTCAGGGCAATGGCCGAAGGCGACTGATACGGACTGTCGCCATAGCTGGTCACCGCCAGAGGGAGCATCTGCCAAAGCGAGACATGGCTCGCCGCTAAAAAATCAATAAAATCATAGCTGGCCTGACCCAGCGTTCCGATACCATAGGGCGAGGGTAAGGAAGAAAGCGGCAGGAGTATCCCATTGACGCGTTGATCACTAAGCATTGGCAGTTGTCCTCCCTATAAGGATAGAACACTACTATTTTAATGATTTTGTGGGATTATTCAATGAAGAGGAAGAATTTTCAATGACAAAAAACAAGCTTAGCTAATCCGGCGGAAGGTGGCCTTGCTGATGAGCCCATCCTCATCTCCGTCTCCGATCAGATAGAAGCTGTCGCTGCCTTCGCCGTTATAGGCTTCGACTTCCAGGGCTACCGGTAACGTGGACGTATCCTTGCCAAGGGAGATATCCAGGAAGAACTGGAACTCCGTTCCTTCGGCATCCTTAAAGGAAGGGACACTGCATTTCAGGGTTAAGGAACGGTAATCGAAGGCATAGGTAAACGCCAACAGCGGCAAGGAATCGGCAACATCCTTGGTTTCCAAGGTGCCTTTTCCATCCGGAGTTAAGGTCAGAACAGCGTGGGGATCCTGCGGGTCCTGGTAGGTGCCGCAATAGGAAGCCAAGGTCAGCGGCGGCAGCAGATGCAAGGTCAGCGGGTAATCCCGGACGCCTTGGGTAAGGCTCTGGAAATGAAGAACGACGTCCCGAGGCTTTGTATCCTTGGTCAGATCCACCGTCAGGATGCCCTGAGAAAGCTTGGCTTCGATTGGGCCGGAAGCAACCATTGTGAATAAAGAGAGGTCTCCTTCCGGAACGGTCTTCAAAGATAACCGGTGGGAGTACCCCAGAAGCAGGGATATCTCATCGCGGGAAATCATCTCGCCATAGGACGGCTCATCGACATAAAGCGTATGAATGGTCATGATCAATTCTTCTTCGGTGAACGCTGCACGGAGATCTGATAGACTTCCGGATTGTTGAGGAAGGAATCGCAGAGGTCATTGACGGCCGAAAGGTCGCTGTGGATGGCAAAGAAGACCTTCACTTCGACCGCTTCCCTGCCCTTCTCGTCTTTGAAGCTTTCGGTGGAGACGTTCTTGATGACAAGCTGTCCGTCAACCGCCCGCCGCCTGAGTTCCTGGATGACCGGGAAGTCCTTGCTGACGACCAGCGAGATGGAAGGAGCGGCCTTATCCATCAGCTTCTCAACCGAGATCAGGCCGATCAGGAACATCATCGTGACGCCGCCGGCCATCATCGCCTCAAGCACAAACCCGCAGCCACAGGCCATGCCGATGGCTGCACAGATCCAAAGGGTCGCCGCCGTGGTCAGTCCGCGGATGGAGATGCCGTTCTTAAGAATCGTTCCGCCGCAGAGGAAACCAATGCCGGCCACAATGCCCGCAGCGATACGGGAGGTATCATAGGTTAAGTTTCCGGTGGCAGATCCCGTCGAGAGATCAATGGTACCGGTAGCCAACCCGATTCCCCAGACGGAGATTGTCATCAGCAAAGAACAGCCGACGGAAAGCAGAACATGGGTACGGAGACCGGCGGACTGTCCGCGGGTTTCCCGTTCAAAACCGATGAAGGAAGAAATCAGTCCCGACAGCAGCGTCGTCAGCAGCACATAGAGCGCCATGCCGTAGCCATTGAATTGATAGGCCAGGCGGATGATTGCTTGATCCATTCTCAGTACCTCAGTTGTCTAGGATTATAGCATATCAGCGCTCAAAAGAAGCCCTTTCCATGAATTATTCAGCGGAGGAAGCCGCATAGGAGGCAGCACCATAGGTGTAATAGGAAACGATGCCGATCACCGAGATCACCAGCGGGATCAGGGTCAGGGCCAGGAAAATGAGGTTCCAGTCGACATCGATTCCCTTATCTGCCTGCGAATCCAGCTTGCGGTTGGCAAAGAGGAAATAGATGATGAGTCCTAAGGACAGTGCCAAGGAGAAGTAGCCCACGAAGCTGATCTTCAGATAAGGAATCGTGGAGCAGATGGAAAGGCCGAGGTCGAAGATGAGATAGAGAGAGAGGATCTTCTTGCGGTCGACTAAGACGGGCTTATCGCTCTCCGCCAGTTCCCCGGAATAGAGTTCCCGGACCCGCGGCGAGGACAAAGTCATGAAGATCGGATTGGCCAAGACCACCAGAACGATGATGGATAAGGCAATGCTGGGGAGAACATACCCGGTATTATAGGATAACGAGTACAGGATTCCGGCCGGCGTGAAATCCGGGGTCGACATTGTCATGAAGCCGGTATAGTTGGCATCGGTGGCTGCCTGGGTCCAGACCAGACATCCCGAAAGGAAGTGGCAGAAGAACCTCAGTGCACCGAAGAGGACAATGCCGGCAATCAGCGCCCACAGCCTCTTTTCAAAGAAAGGCTTGCGGAAGCAGGCGGCAAAGCCGGCCATGCCGAAGGCGAAGATATAATCCAGGAAGATGGACTCCCAGTTCCAGACAAAGCCGCCATCGAGCAGCATATCCAAGGCGCCGAAGGCCATTCCGATGAAGACGCCCCAGATAGGGCCGCAGTAGAAGGCCACCAGGACCAGCGGAACCATGGCAATGGAGATGGACCCGCCATTCTGGAAGGTCATTCCCGGAATCCGTTTGACGATCAAGGCAAAGACAAAGGCCAGGGCCAGCATCATGGCAGCAATGGTAAGACTCGTCAGGCTTTTGGAGGCTTTATGCCGGCTATGAACCTGGATTTTGTTGATCTTATCGGTGTTCGTATTTTCCATATTCTGCCTTTCTGGCTATAAAAATAGCCTTAACCCTATTGGGCCAAAGCTAAGAAGTTTCCCGCAAAGCGGAACAGTTACTCCCTACGCTGGTGTTGACCAACAGGTTCGAAGCGTCAGGTTATTAGCCCTCTCAACTGCCGAAGCAGTCCCGCTGTAATGACGAGAAGACTTTAACACACTAAGCCTAGGATTGCAACGTGAAATCTAGTGGGTGTCGCTGGGAAGGTATTTGGAGAGGACCTCGAAGAGACGCTGCGTGTCAATCGGTTTGGCCAGGTGCTCATTCATGCCGGCGGCCAGCGACTGACGGATATCTTCATTGAAGGAGTTGGCCGACAAGGCAATGATCGGGATGGCTTTGTCTTCCTTGCGGATAGCTTCCGCCGCGGAAAGCCCGTCCATCACCGGCATGCGGATATCCATCAGAATCAAAGCATACTTGTTGCGGTGGAAAAGGTCGAGTCCTTCCTTGCCGTTGTAGGCATGATCCACGGTGAGGCCCCGATGCACCAAAAGGAGCGTGATGATTTCCGCGTTGATTTCATTATCCTCGCAGAGCAGGACGGTTCCTTCAAAGCGGGTCTCTTGGGGATTGACCAGATGGTGTTCCTTCCGATAGGCTTCAGCCTGCGGCACGGAAGCTTTCGCAAGTCGGAACGAGAGGGTAAAGGTCGTCCCTTGACCCAGATGAGACTCACAGGAAAGGTTGCCTTTCATCGAATTTGCCAGCATCTTCGAAATAATCAGGCCTAAGCCAGTGCCTTTATCCGATTCTGGATTGGCCTTGGTGAAAGCCTCGAACATATGCTTCTGGAAGTCGTCACTCATACCGATGCCGTTATCCTGAATCATCATCTTAAAGGAGGGCAGCGGATTGTCATCTTTGTCTTCGGGATTGGCTAAAAGCGTCAGGCTGATCTTGCCTCCCTGATCGGTGAACTGCAGGGCATTGGAAAGCAGATTGAGGGCAATCCGCTGCACCGGCAGAGGGTCAGCATAGAAGAGCTCATAACGGAAACCGATTGGAATGCTGAACGTGAAATCGAGACCTTTCTTTTCCGCCCGAGGACGGATGGCGGTCTCGACCATCTGGAAGATATCCTCCCCGGAGACGACCTGCGGCATCGTTACCCAGGCCTGCTGGGAAAGCTTCTCGACTTCCAGGACATCATTGAGCATCGATAAAAGGTAATCCGAACTGGAACGGATCTTGGTAAAGTAATCCAAGGCGGTCGGATCGGTCAGGGTTTCGCTGGCCACATCGGTCAGTCCCTGAATCGTGGTAAGCGGGGTACGCATATCATGGCTCATCCGGGCTAGGAAATCGGATTTGGCCTGATTGGCACGCTTTTCATTGGCTAAGGAGAGACGAAGTTTTTCGTTAAGGGTAGCTATTTCCTCACGTTGGCGGGTCTCATTGGTGACATCCTCAAACGAACCGACAAGACCGATGATCTTGCCGTTTTCATAAAGCGGGCTCTTGCTGGCCACAATGTTGCGGACTTCGCCATGGGACATACAAAGTCCCGGCACTCTTGTGGTGCTGATGCCTTGCTCTAAGATGAGCTTCTCATCGTTTTCATAAGGGGTCGGATCCGGATGCCAGCCCATGTCTTCATCCGTCTTCCCGAGGATGGATTCCACAGAGGGGAAACCGTAGTAATCCAAGAAAGCTTTGTTGGCACCTAAGAAACGGCGCTGGGTATCCTTCCAGAAGAGGCAGGCCTGGGTCGTGGCCAGAACCTTCCCTAAAAGCATGCCGGCCAGCGGATGGGTGGGCAGCGGATGCTTCATCTGATCCGACGGCAGGAAGATTTCCTTGAAAAGAACCTTGGGAACGATTCAGGTAGCATCGCCTTCCAGAATCAAAGGAGACGCCGGATCTTTTGTGGCAAGGCGGATATGGAAAGAGACCGGATCCAATTGGCCGTTGAAAACGGAAGTCTCCCGGACAACATCCGGTTGATCGATGGCCGCAAAGGGCAGGAGTTTTCCCAGCTCTTCTTCGGCCATGCCTAAGCCGGACGAAAGAATCTTTTTGGCGGCAGGATTGATATAGATAGGGAGAGCCTTTGAGTCGTCCTCCGGGCGATAATACCGGATGACGCCAAAGTGAAGGCTGTCTTCGATTTTACGTTGATCAAAGGAAAAAGAAGGCGTCACAAAAAGCTCAGCAAGGTTCTCTTCCAAACGGGCCAGATGCAACGACAGATAATCGGAAAAAGCCGGCAGATATTCATTCCAATCGGCCTCTTTATCCAGCGTCTGAAGCTGGATAGCAAGTTTTTCCCAATTCTTAAGAAGGGATTCGGCTGATGTTCCTTCCGGAAGCAGCCCTTGGAAGGCATCATTGGCACAAACAAAGCCAAGCCCCTCTGAGCCAAAGGAAATCAGGGCGACAGGAGTCGGTGAGGCTTCCACAAGATGCTGGCAGAGTTTTAAGTCCTGGTCGGTCATAGTTTCCCTTTTTGTTTTTTCTAATAACTTATTTTACCCCACCGGAATTATCAATTCAATGAAAGCCCGACATTTTGAATTCCCGGTTTTCATTTGCTCGGTTTGGTTCCATCCCGGCCGCCTTTCAAAACTGTTTTTGGGTCTAGGAGTGTATCAAAAATGTATCATGAAAAAGAAAAAAGCCCTGAAACAGGGCTCTTTTTAATCGATGGCGGAGCAAGGGGGATTTGAACCCCCGCTAGGTTTCCCTACTGCTGGTTTTCGAAACCAGTCCCTTCAGCCGCTTGGGTATTGCTCCAAACGGAAGTATTATAACTTTCTTTCTTCCCGTTTTGTAGCTTTTTCGATAATTTTTTCTAGCAGCACACGAAAGTGT
>LAHS01016161.1_pt1 | contig 18026 bp, 12 predicted proteins | sample 329651 | NCBI WGS metagenome assembly LAHS01 (sample SAMN03275699, study PRJNA271635) | activated sludge metagenome | isolation source: sample C-1 Sludge from hydrolytic chamber (first chamber) of Anaerobic... | reverse complement strand
ATCGCTTATGAGCCCATCTGGGCCATCGGCACCGGCAAGACTGCTACCGCCGGGCAGGCCGGTGAGGTCTGCGGCGCGATCCGTTCCGTCATCGCCGGCCTTTACGGCAAGGACGCCGCCGAAGCCTTTACCGTGCAGTACGGCGGTTCCATGAACGCAAAGAACGCCGCGGAGCTCCTCGCCCAGAAAGACGTGGACGGCGGCCTCATCGGCGGAGCTTCCCTGAAGGCGCCGGACTTTGCAGTAATCGTCGGCGCGGCGAGCAAGGGCTGATTCCGCTTTTCCACCGATACCGAAAGGATATGAATACTATGGCAAAACAGCCGCTTATTCTCATCATCATGGACGGCTTCGGCTTCGGCCGCGACTACCCCGGAAACGCCATTAAAGCCGCGAACAAGCCGAACCTTGACCGCCTGTTCTCCCAGTATCCGCTGACGCAGATCGGCGCCTCCGGCCTCAACGTGGGCCTGCCGGACGGCCAGATGGGCAACAGCGAAGTCGGCCACAACGCAATGGGATGCGGACGCGTGTTCGCACAGGGCGCAAAGCTCGTCTCCGACTCAATCACAAGCGGCAAAATGTTTCAGGGCGACACGTGGAAAAAACTGATCGCCAACGCAAAGGCCGGACACACGCTTCACTTTATCGGACTTCTCTCTGACGGAAACGTACACAGTCACATCGACCACCTCAAGGCAATGGTTGCAGCCGCAAACAAAGACGGCGTAAAAAAGATCCGCGTTCATGCGCTTCTCGACGGACGCGATGTTGAGCCCACAAGCGCGCTCGACTACTTTAAGCCGTTTGACGAATACCTTTCATCATTCAAAGGATGCGACTACAGAATCGCTTCCGGCGGCGGACGTATGTACATCACGATGGACCGCTACGGTGCAGACTGGAGCATGGTTCAGCGCGGATGGTACGCGCATGTTCTCGGCGAAGGCAGACAGTTCGCTTCATCAGAAGAAGCAATCGATACATACCGCAAGGAAAACGGCGGACTGCTCGATCAGGATATGCACGAGTTTGTTATTGCAGAAAACGGCAAGCCGGTCGGCACAATCGAAGACGGCGACAGCGTTATATTCTTCAACTTCCGCGGTGACCGCGCACTTGAAATCACAAGCGCGTTTGAAACTCCCGACGGCAAGTTCGACAAGTTTGACCGCAAGCGCTTCCCGAAGGTCGAGTACGCCGGCATGATGGAATACGACGGCGATCTGCACATTCCGCACCAGTATCTCGTAACGCCTCCTGCAATCGACCGCGTCATGGGCGAGTACCTCACAAAGAGCGGCGTTCATCTTATGGCAATTTCAGAGACGCAGAAGTACGGCCATGTCACCTACTTCTTCAACGGCAACAAGCTCGGCAAATTCGACGACAAGCTCGAAGACTACGTTGAAGTGAAATCAGACGTCGTTCCGTTCGAGCAGCGCCCGTGGATGAAGTGCGCTGAAATAACCGACAAAGTGATTGCTGCAATCGAAAGCGGCAAGTATGACCACATCCGTCTCAATTATCCGAACGGCGACATGGTAGGACATACCGGCGTATTCAACGCAGTCGTGTGCTCAATGGAAGCAATGGACCTGCAGCTTGGCCGCCTCAAGAAGGCAATCGATAAAGCCGGCGGCATTCTTTGCATTACCGCAGACCATGGCAACAGCGACGATATGTATGAGCACGACAAGAAGACAGGCAAAGTAAAGCTCGACAAGAACGGCGAGCCGATGGCAAAAACAAGCCACAGCCTTAACCCTGTTCCGGGCATTATCTATGACCCTGAGTACAAAGGCGAGTACGACAACACCAAACTCAACGAAGGTCTCGGCATCAGCTCATGGCCTGCAACAATCATGGAGCTCATGGGATTTGTTCCGCCGACTGACTACGACAAATCGATGATCAACCTGAAATAGGCTGACAAACAGATTAACAATAAAAACCTGCGGTTTATGAATTTTTTCATGAACTGCAGATTTTTTTTTACACAAAGGCTTTTTATGCTATTATATAAAAGCATTTCAGAGGAGTTTATCGAATGAAATCATTCTCATCGTGGCTTACAGGCAGTATTCGCCGTGAAATTATCGTCCTTCTTGGTTCAGGTCTTGTTATCGTTCTTGGCTTGAGCGGATTCTTTTTAATGAAGACAATTGATCTGAGCTATTCCCAAATTTCCGATAAGTATTTGTCAGAAACAATGGATCATTACAGGGAACAGACTGCTGGAATTCTTGCCCATGAATATAGTACGTGCGAGGCGCTGACTGCTGCTATTTCTAACTACGAGTCGATTCCCGCCAATTCACGAAGAAATTTTATTAATAAGCTTCTTAAAGACGTGCTTGAAAATAACGATACTTTTGTTGATACATGGACGTGCTGGGAGCCTGAGGCGCTCGACGGTCTCGACGGCTCGTATCAGAATGCGGAGTACCATGATGCGACTGGGCGTTTCATTCCTTACTGGACAAAATCAGACGGCAAAATTGCCTGTACAGCGCTCACTGAATATGATGGAAGTTCGTGGTATGAGGATCCGCTGAAAAGCACAAAAGGTATTCTTATTAATCCGAATGTGTATGAAATAGACGGAAAGAAAATGCTTGTTGCCGGTGTTGCATTTCCTGTTTTAAACAGTGAAGGCAAAGCAGTTGGTGTTGTCGGTCTTGATATGGCAATGGACACACTCACAGATATTATTAATAAAGTAACGCTGTTCAAGTCAGGATATCTTTCTCTCGTGTCTGCCAGCGGCCTTGTTGCTGTTGATAAAAATCAGGATCTCGAAGGAAAGACTCTTGCAGCGTATGAATCGCCTGATACTTCATCACTTTTTACACAGGGTGCTGAAGACCTGAAGCCTTTTATTATTAAAAATAAAATTGGTAAAACAGCATATCTCCAGTATTATGCGCCGTTCAAAGTGAGAACAGCTGACCAGACATGGTTTATAGGCATGAATATTCCGGAGCTGGAAGTTTCTGCAAGCTCTGTTGCTATTATTATGGATACATTCATCTGTTTTGCAGTTGCAATAGTTGTAACGCTTATGCTTACGCTGATTATTATTTCTGCGGTGACAAGCAAAATAAAAGCTGGCGCGGATGCAATGAAAAATATTGCGCAGGGCGACGGCGACCTTACGGTACGTATGACTGTGAAACGGCGGAATGAGCTTGGCGATTTGTATACGTTCTTTAATCAGACAATTGCGAAAATACAGAAGTCTGTAAAATCAGTAAAAGAAGAAACTGCCATAATGAAGGAGTCGGGCACAAAGCTTGCTGATGATATGAACGATACTGCCGCGGCTGCGAACGAAATAAAGGCGAATATCGACAGTGTTAATCAGCAGGTCACGCTGCAGAGCAGCAGTGTTAAAAAAGCGACCGATTCTATTGAAATGGTAAACAGTGATGTACAGAAGCTTATGAACAACATTGAAAGTCAGTCTTCAAGTGTTGTCGAGTCATCTTCCGCTGTTGAACAAATGGTTGCAAATATAAGATCAGTTACAAAAATACTTGAAAAGAACAGCGGCGCAATCAAATCGCTTGAGCACGCTTCGGAAGAAGGTACAAAAGGAATCGCCAAATCGGTTGAATCGACAAATAAAATTCAGGAGCAGTCTGAGTCGCTTCTGCAGGCAAGCAAAGTTATTCAAAATATAGCAAGCCAGACAAACCTGCTTGCTATGAATGCGGCAATCGAAGCTGCTCATGCAGGTGAAACAGGAAAAGGATTCTCTGTTGTTGCTGATGAAATCAGAAAGCTTGCGGAAGATTCAAATAAACAGGGCAAAGTGATTACCACAAACCTTAAGAATGTACTGGGAAGTATAACGAATGTTGCAGATTCCTCTAAGCTGATGCAGGATCAGTTCAATGAAATCTACAGGCTGACGCAGATTGTTGCGCAGCAGGAAGTTTCAATTATGAATGCAATGCAGGAACAGTCTGAGGGCGGCGGCCAGGTTCTTGAGGCAATAAAACAGATTAATGATGTTACTGTAAATGTGAAGACGAGCGGTGAGTCAATGAAAGATGCTACAGGCGCCGTAAATCATGAAATGCAGCAGCTTATCCGTCTTACTGATGAAATAACTGCGAACATGAAAGAGATGGCTCTTGGAATAACAAACATAAATGATACTCTTAATAATATTAATGACCTTTCAAAGAATAACCGCGACAGCATCGGAAATCTTGCGGAAGCCGTTGATAAGTTTAAGGTGTAACCTTTTATGAAAGATATGTTCTAAGGCATGAATACATTTTTTCTACTTCAATCGGTTTCGTGATGTAGTCATTCATGCCGTATTCGAGTGCCTGCTGCATGCTGTCCGAAAAAGCATCGGCAGTCATTGCGATAATCGGAACCGTTTTTGCGTCTTTTCTGTGGAGTTTTCTAATTGCTTGTGAAGCTTCGAATCCGTTCAGGTGAGGCATACGGATATCCATAAGAATAAGGTCGAAATCATTTTCCTGCGATTGTGCGAATGTATCGACGGCAATTTGTCCGTCGGCAGCAGTTGTGATGATGAGTCCTTTGCGTTTTAGAAGACCAAGTGCAACCTCGATGTTGATTTCATTGTCTTCTGCAAGCAGAATACGTTTTCCCTTGAGAACACGGTCATCATTCTGATGCAGCTGCGCTGTTTCTGTCTCAGGGTCTGCAATTTCTCCGCATGCGTCAAATACTGCAGTGACAGTGAATGTACTTCCTTTTCCTTCTGTACTTTGAACAGTAATATCGCCGCCCATAAGCCGTGCAAGCCTTCGTGATATTGCAAGCCCGAGTCCGGTTCCTGTTCCGTACAGAGACGGATTCCTGTTCTCCTGCGAAAACGGCTGGAATAGCTTCGGAAGAAAATCTGCGCTTATGCCGCAGCCTGTATCTGTAACGCTTGCTTTCGCATGTATCTTGTCGTCCTCGCGTGTCTGGATAAAATTGAGCGTGACTGTTCCTTTTGATGATGTAAACTTAATTGCATTCATAAGAAGATTAATAAGAATTTGTTCAAACCTCATTTTGTCAAATATTGCGCATTTTTCAGTCCCGTTATTATTAATAATAAAATTAATTTGTTTTGTATCAGCAAGAGGGCTGATTATTGTTTTAATGTCGTCAAGTATCTGCGGAATTGATGCCGGCATGTTGACGAGCTTAATGCTGCCGCCGTCAATTTTATTCATGTCGAGAATATCATTGATAAGACCTGCGAGATATTTTCCTGATGATTCTATTTTCTTGAAATATTCAGCAGACTGTTCTTCTTTTGTCGACTTTTGTCCGAGGTATGAGAGACCTGCGATAGCGTTTACCGGTGTGCGAATCTCATGGCTCACTCGCGAAAGAAGTTCTGTTTTGCTCTGATTCAGAAAACTGAGATCTGCATTTGCTTTTTCAAGTTTTTTATTGCTGTCTATAATTTTCCTTGTGTATCTTGTTCTGATAATATTCATGCTGAGAAATGCAAAAAAAACAGAACAGAAGAGGAAGAATAAAAGGATAATCGGTATTCTGTTTTCATAGATTGTGTCGACTGCCGTTTTTTTATAGCGGATGCCCGCGGTGTTCGCCAGCGCTATGTTCTGAATTTCTCCGGCAGAAAGTGATTTGATTGTTTTATTAAGAATTGAAAGCAGAAGAGGGTATGTGTTTTGTTCAAGCGCGATGCGGAGATACTGTGTAAAATAAATTTGTGAAAGAACACGGAATGATGAATACTGCGGTTTTTGCAGCAGATAACTTGCGGTGTATGAATTGAGAAATGTAGCATCAGCTTTTTTTTCTTTTATGTTTAAGAGGCACGATTCAATATCATTTTTGTTTATGTAAATAACAGTGCTTTCCGGATTAATTTTATGCACAAAATTACCCGCAGTTTCGAATCCCTTTTTGAAGCAGTATGTGAGTTCGGCGGAACTTGAGTACGATGTTTTGTCGTTAATCACGAGAACCATAGCTGTCGACAGAATTGGCATGGTGACGCTTACATTTTTGCCGAAAGAGTTGCCTTCTCCGGTAAATGTGACAATCGCATCGTAGTCTTTGTCTCTGAGTGAGCCGGTTACGTCGCTGTCGATGTTCATCAAGGATGTTTTGAATGTAAGTCCTGTCTTTGAGGAGATGAGGTCAATAAAGGAAGGAACTATTCCTGCCAGAACTCCATCATCTTCCTTGTAAATGACAGGTTTGCCGCTGTCTCTGAATCCAACTCTGATTTCACCTGAATTTTTAATGAAAGACTTCTCTTCTTCGGTGAATGTCAGCGGGAGATAGTCAGAGGATGGCGGTTCCAGACTTCGTACCGGAACAATAAAGAGGGCAGAGATGATGATTGCTGAAACAAGTTTCGTGTTCACAATGTTCTTCCGTGTACTTCTCAGTGTACCCCTGAATATCCAGACATGCAAGAAAAGTGAATTTTATGGCGGAATTTTATCATAATTAAGATTTTAATCTATTGTAAATTATAATAAGCGCTGATAAAATACCCGTATTACTGTAAACGTAAGGAGCAGACTAACATGGCAATGACCAAAAAAACAACAAAGACTGCGAAAACAGCATCTAAAAAGACAACGAAAGCTGCCGCAAAAAAAACAGTAAAAGCTGCAAAAGCAAAGAAATCAACAGCAAAATCAGCCGCAAAGAAGCCGGCAACAAAAGCTGCTGCAAAAAAAGCTTCAAAAAAGAGTCTTAATTGGGGTTCTCTTCCATTTGGCTACATCAAGACGGACAAAAGATTTGTCGCTAACTTTAAAAACGGCAAATGGGACGCTGGAAAGCTCACTTCTGACGACAAAGTCGTTATTACAGAGTGCGCTGGTGTTCTTCAGTATTCACAGAGCTGCTTCGAAGGACTCAAAGCATACACAACAGAAGACGGACGCATTGTTACTTTCCGCCCGGATTTGAACGGCGAGCGCATGGAAAATTCATGCAAACGCCTTGAAATGCCTGTTTTCCCGAAAGACAAGTTCGTAAAAGCAGTTATCGAGACAATCAAAGCTAATAAACAGTGGGTTCCGCCGTATGGTTCTGGTGCAACACTGTATGTACGCCCGTATATGTTTGGTTCAAGCGCTGTTATCGGCGTAAAACCAGCTGACGAATATCAGTTCAGAATTCTCGTTACACCGGTCGGACCTTATTTTCAGGGCGGCGTAAAACCGATTACAGTACGCATGAGCGATCTTGACCGCGCGGCACCGCATGGAACAGGAAACATCAAAGCAGGACTCAACTATGCAATGAGCCTTTACAACATCGTCGACGCACATAAAAACGGATTTGCCGAGAATATGTACACTGACCCTGCAACACATACTTATATAGAAGAAACTGGCGGAGCAAACATTCTTTTCGTTACAAAAGACGGAAAACTTGTTACTCCGAAATCAGACAGCATTCTTCCTTCAATCACACGCCGCTCTCTCATTTTCGTTGCGCAGAACTATCTGCACATGACTGTTGAAGAGCGCAAAGTGAATAAGGACGAGCTTTCTTCATTCGTAGAATGCGGACTCTGCGGAACAGCAGCTGTTATTTCTCCGATTGGCAAAGTTGTTGATCACGGCAAGGAAATCGTATTCCCTGGCTGCAAAGACAAAATGGGTCCGGTTCTCCAGAAACTGTATGACACACTGACTGGAATCCAGATGGGAAGAATTGAAGCGCCGAAAGGCTGGATCTACGAAATTAAATAGACATCCATGTCTATTTAATTTCTGACACAACTCAGACTGCTTCGCAGACTGAGTTGTGTCGGGGTTTGTTTGTAAAAAAATTACAGCGCCATCCTTGGCGCAGTGTTTCAGACAGTGCAATTTTGAGCGCTGTTTTTTTTTGCATTTTTCCTTTATCCTTGTTTTTTGACGGGGAGAATGTTACATTTTATAGTAGAAATCGTTTTACTTATAAAAGAGGATACTGCTATGAAATCTAATCGTCTTATTACATTTGCATTTACTGCTGCATGCGTGTTCAGCACTCTTTCGTGCGCATCTTCAAAGCCGGCAGTTGAGCGTGTTGGCGCTGATACTGTTATCGATCTTGACGGCTATTGGAACGACAGCGATGTTACGATTGTATGCAATTCACTCATTAACGACTGCATCGCTTCAAAAGCAATTGCGAATTATAAAGCTGAGCATGGTCGTGCACCCGTTGCTATCGTCGGAAAAATCAGAAACGACAGCGATGAGCATATCGATACTTCAATCGTAGAGAAAAAACTTCAGTACGCAATTATCAACAGCGGCGTGATGGAATTCGTTTCCGATAAAACAGAACGCCAGAACCTTCGCGAAGAAAAACTCGATCAGGCTGACAATGCAAGTCCTGATACAGCAAAGTCAATCGGAAACGAAACTGCCGCTGACTACATGATGCTTGGCTCTGTTAAAACGATTGTGCAGACAGCCGACAACGAGGAAGTCAGACGCTATTACGTCAATGTAGAGCTGCACGATATCGAAACAAACAAAATAATCTGGATGGGCGAAAACAGCGATATCAAGAAAGTTGTAACACGTCCGAAGACAAAAGCGTAATTTTTAAATTATATACTTTTGGTTGGTAAAATGAAATTTTCTTTGCTCCCCGCGCTTGCAATAGCTTTTCTGCTTGTGTCTTGCGCTTCTCAAGTCCGCTACGATACTGCGGAGTTCAGGGAAGTGCAGAGCGCAGGTGATGTTCAGTCATGCTTAAAAATTGCGCGGCGGGCAAAGAAAAATAAAAATGATCAGATTATGCGCAATCTCGATATTGCGCTTCTTGAGCACTACGCCGGCTCATACAAATCTTCTTTAAAAACATTGAATGAAACAGATGCGCAGATGCACGATGCTGTAACGAAAAGTATATCGAAGGGAATAGGCGCAGCAGTTTTTAATGAAAACATAAAGGAATACCCGGGAACGGTGTATGAATACATGTATGTGAATGTGTTCAACGCGCTTAATTATTATGACACCGGTGATCTTGAGGATGCTCTTGTTGAAGTCAGAAAAATCGGCAACAAGCAGAAGCAGTATATCAATGAATACGGAAAAACTATTCTTGCTGATTTTACACCCGATGATAAAACAGTGACAGAAGAAGATGTTGCCGCTTCTTTTTTTGGAATCAATATGCCGGCGCTAAAAACAAAGTCACCGCCAAAAGCGGCTGCTTCTGATGTGTTCCGGGATTCGGCAACTGCCCGCTATGTGAGCATGGTGCTTCGGACAATGTATGATGATAATGACAATGCACGTGTTGACCGCGATGTTTTGTCTGTTATTAATCCTGCAGTGAATACAAATGATGATGTCTATGTTCCTGCAGACAAAGGACGGCTTAACGTTCTCGCTTTCTGCGGACTTGCAGCGTCGCGCTACGAGCAGGCGCTGTACTTTCCTGGCGACGTTATGAGCGGCGTGCTTGCTGTTGGAAATAATGTGTTTGGTTACGGACCGGGTGCGCTTCTTGTGTTTCCGGAAACAAACGGAATTAACATTCCTGCGTTCAGAATTAAATTTGTGTATCCTGCGTTCGACAGAAGAACACAGCCTTCAAAAATTGCGAAGGTGCGTGTTGTGTTCGACGATTCAGTGATGTCCGCAGATGCATCTTCTCTTGGTGAAAATGATGCTTCTGGAGACGACGTATATATGCCTGTTCTTGAAGACTTTAATGACGTTATAGAAAAAGATGTGCGCACAAAGGCTGGCACGGCGTTTTCCAGAAGCATGGCGCGCAGTCTTGTTAAGAAAATGTCTGCGATTACAGCAGGAACAGCGTCGTTGAGTGCGGCTCATGAAGCAATGATTAAAAATAATAACGATTTGCTTGGAAATATGGCGTATCAGCTTACGTACCTCAGTGTTTCTGCTGCGATTGAAGCTGTTGACGCTGGAGAAACAGCTGATGTGCGGCAGTGTCATTTCCTTCCTGCGCAGTCGCGCGCTTCGGGCTTTACACTTGTGCCCGGCGTGTATTCATTCTCTGTTGAGTATCTTGATTCGGCATCGCACGTTGTGGGTGCGCAGCATTTTAACAACATAAAAATACAGGCCGGAAAATCGGTGCTGGTGGAGTCATCATGTATAAAGTAACATCATCCTGCAAAAGAAAAATTGTTTGCTTTAATGTGCGTCTTCCGATTCTTTTCTGCTGTTTGATGGCGCTTATCTGTATACCGTTCGTGTCGTGCGCATCAGCACCGGGCGCGAAAAATACTGCATCTCTTGGAAAGATGCCTGCATGGGTTACAATGCCTTCTCTTGTCTATCCTTCCGAATCATATTTTTCTGCAGTAGGAGAAGATGCAGACCGGCAGACAGCAGAAGTCAGCGCGACTCATGGCATTGCCTCTCTTTTTGGACAGAACATTACATCTGTCACTGTTGCATCTGCGCGCATGGAGCAGGCGCGCAAAGACGGAAAAGTTGCTGCAGAACAGTCGAGCTCAATCAATCAGAATATTCAGAAACAGGTGAACCAGAGCGAAGTCATCGGCGTAGAAATAAAGGAAACATGGTTTAACACTGCTGAGAAGAAATGGTACGCAGTTGCAGTGATGGACAAAGCAAAATCTGCTTCTCTGTATGAATCGATGATACGTAAAAATAATGAAGAGATTGCTTCGTTGACAGCAGATACGAAAGCTGAGACTGTTTCCTTAGAAACGTATGTAAAATATGATTTTGCTGCAGAAATTGCAGGCGTGAATGATACGTATATAAAGCGGCTTACCATTATTAATTTTGATAAAGGCTCCGCAGTAAGAAAAATTTCTGTAACGGAAGCAGATGAGCGTGCGCACTTGTATAAAATCGCGCAGCAGATTCCTGTTACTGTACACATAACTGATGCGGCAGAAGACTCTGCGCCGAGCGTTTATTCAGCATCGGCATCATCTTCATTTTCGGAAGTGATTTCATCATTCGGGTTTAATACTGGCAGCGATATGAATGAGCGGTATGTGATAAGCGGAACAGTGTCGTTTGAGAATGTGCCTGTTTCTGCAAGCGACCTTCAGTACCAGAGATATAAGCTTGATTCATATCTTACGGATACGGTGACAGGTGAAAAACTTATGCCGTTTGCTGCTTCTGGAAGAGAGGGCGCAAAAACTGCAGCAGACGCAAAAACACGCGCTTCCGCCGCGTTGTCAAAAAAAATAAAATCAGACTTTGGCTCTGCATTCACCTCTTACTTAAAACAACTTTCTGTAGAATGAATAAAAAACTTATTGCTGTTGATTTGGACGGTACTCTTTTAACTAATGACAAGCGGGTCACCGAACGAACTAAGTCTGTCATAAAAAGATACACTGATGCCGGATACCTTTTTGTACCAGTAACGGGGCGTCCTCTTTCTGGTATTCCCGTCGACGTTATTATGCTCGCCAGAAATTCATTCATCGTAACAATGAACGGAGCAGAAGTATTTTCTATCCCGGACAACGAACGCATATTCTCAACGTTTATTGAAAACGAAACGGCAGTGAATCTTCTTTCTGAATTTGAGCCGTTTAAAAAAGCAGGGGTGGAACTTTTTTGCGGCGGTTACGGCTATGTGACTGAAAAATATTACCGTGAAGTCCTCTCGGAATTTATTAATTCTCCGCTTTATAAATATTATGCGCAGAGCAGAAAACACGTTGAAAACTTAACATCATTTGCAGAAAGCAGAACTGATATTGTGGAACTTGCAGGATTCTGCACTGATGTTAGAGAAATGGACAGTCTTTGCGCCTGTGCTGAACAATTTTCCGGAATAAAAGTGATTAGGACTGCGCCTGAGTATGTGGAAATTATTTCTGAAAAAACAGACAAAGGCGAGGCGCTCAAATTTGTTGCTGAAAAAAATGGTTTTGATTATGAGAATGTGATTGCGTTCGGTGACGGCGCAAATGATATAGCGATGCTTGCGTATGCAGGAACAAGTGTTGCAATGGGGAATGCTTCCGATACAGTAAAATCAGCAGCGCGCTGTGCAGCAAAAACAAACGAAGAAGACGGTGTCGCCCAGTGGCTTGAAGAACACGAGATTATTATGAAGAATATATCATGAACATTTACCGTAAGTATATTCCAAAATACTGGCTTCCTTTTACGATTGCCGTTCTCTGTGTGGCCGGCGAAGCATCGTGCGATTTGCTCGGTCCTGCGTTTATGGCTCATATTATCAACGACGGAATTGAAAACAAATCTCTTGCATCTGTATATCGTTGGGGCGCATACATGCTTATCGCAACAGGTGCCGGCGCGCTTTTTGCATTTGTAAGGAATATTCTTTCAAGCACTGTGTCGCAGCAGTTCGGTGCAGACATGCGGTATGACGTGTTCAAAAAAATCCTTGGATTTTCAACAGAAAGTTCAGACAGAATAGAATCAGGCTCGCTTATCACAAGGATGACAAATGACATTGCGCAGGAAGTGAACTTTGTAAGCAGCCTTATGCGCATTTTTTTCAAAGCACCGCTTACGTGCATTGGAAGCATGGTGCTTGCGTCGCTTCTTAATTTTAAGCTGAGCCTTATTATTTATGCAGTGATTGTAGTGATTGCTATTCTTCTCGCATTCAGCATGAAGCTTTCGTATCCGCGGTATGGTCTTCTTCAAAAAGCTATGGATAAGATGAACACACGCGTTGAAGAATATCTTATGGGAATCAGGCTTGTTAAAGCGTTCGGAACGTACAGCAGTGAAACAGAAAAATTCAGCGGTGACAACACGCAGCTTTATAAAAAAAATGTGAGCGCGCAAATTGTGATTACACTTGCGTCTCCTCTTTTTACACTTGCAGCGGGATTCGGTACTGTTGCTGTCCTTCATGCAGGAAGCAGAATGTTCGCGCTCAGTGAAATAAATCCGGGTGAGATTTCTGCTTTCGTTGTGTATATGGCGCAGATTCTGCAGTCGCTTCTTCATATTACGAATGTGTTTAATAATTTTGTGCGCACAAAAGCGTCTGCTGCAAGAATCAGCGAAGTGCTGATGATGGAAGATGATTTTAAAACAGAAAGTATTCCGTGCGCTGACAGCCAGCAGAAAGAAAAAAAATCTTCCGATGAAAAAAACGGTATGATTCCGTCACCTGTTTCAATTCAGTTTAATCATGTGTCGTTTTCATATCCGGGAAGCTCGGGCAAGCCTGCGCTGAGCGATGTGTCGTTTTCTGTTGAAGGCGGAAAAAGCATTGCTGTTATCGGGCCGACTGGCAGCGGCAAATCTACGCTTGCATGGCTGTTAATACGATTGTACGATGCTGAGCGCGGAACGATTCTTTTTAACGGAAAAAATATACGTGAGTATGATGTTAAGCAAGTACGTGAAAGCGTCGCTCTCGTTCCGCAGAAAGCAAATCTTTTTTCGGGAACGGTGCGCGAGAACATTACGTGGGGAAACAGACTTGCTTCCGAAAAAGAAATAGATGAGGCTATTTCCGAATCGTGCGCAGATTTTATCCGCGGCAAACTCGACACGCAGCTTGGAAGCGGAGGAGTGAATATTTCCGGCGGACAAAAACAGCGTCTGTCGATTGCACGCGCCCTTATTAAAAAGTCGCCTGTTATTATTCTCGATGATGCTACAAGCGCGCTCGACGCAATCACGGAATCAAAAGTTCGCTCTGCAATACTTTCGAAACATACTGACACAACAGTTATGTTTATTACTCAGCGGTGCTCAACGGCGATGGCTGCTGATTCAATACTTGTTCTTGAGGACGGGCGGTGCTGCGGATTCGGTACGCATGAAGAGCTTTTAAAAACGTGCAGTGTCTATCGTGATATTTATGATTCTCAGCTCGGAGGCTTAAAAAATGTCAGAGATTGAGCACCGTCAGGTTGAGCTTCCGCGCATGGGCGGTCCGAAAATGGGAGGGCCTGCGCGTTTTGCTCCTCATCAAAAACCGAAGAACGGAAGAAAGACAATCCGGAGACTATGCGCTATTTTTCTGCGGTACAAAGGTGTGCTTTTTATTTCGATACTGCTTACTGTTGCCTCGTCTGCAGTTGCTGTCGCAGTGCCTGTGTTTACCGGAAAAGTGTTCAACACGTTCAATGAGACTGCGCGCACTGTTGAAGAATCGCGCCTGCTGATTTTGCTGTGCGCACTTATAGCTTTGTATATCGTTCAGTGGATTTCAGACACTGTGAGTACGTCTCTTATGCTTGTCGTGTCGCAAAAACTTGTCTCTGTGCTGCGCTCAGAGTTCTTTGCCAAAATGCAAAAACTTCCGCTTCAATTCTACGACACGACTTCGCGCGGAGATACGATGAGCAGAATCACAAACGATATAGACACGATAAGCTCGACTATCGCGCAGTCATCGGCACAGCTTATTACAGGCATTTGTTCTACAGCAGGCTCAATAGTCGTTATGGTTGCGCTTAATATACCGCTTACTGCGGCAGTTCTTGTCTGCATTCCGCTTATCGTTCTTCTTACAAAAATAATTGCCAGGAGAAGCAGAAATTATTTTTATGCGCAGCAGAAAAGTTTAGGAACATTGGACGGACAGATTGAGGAAACTATACACGGATTCAAAATGGTAAAGGCATTTGCGCGGGAAGATGAAACGCTTTCACGGTTTTCCGATGTTAATAAGTCGCTGTGCACGAACAGCACGCGCGCGCAGGAATGGGCAGGATTCATGATGCCGATGACAAATGTTATTAATAACTTAACATTTGCTGTTGTCGCAGTAGCCGGAGGAGTGTTATGCACATCATACGGACTTGCGATTGGTACTGCCGTAACTTTTATGAGCTATGCAAAACAATTTGTCCGTCCGCTCAATGCTGTTGCGAGCCTGTTCAATACAATTCAGTCGGCGCTTGCAGGAGCGGAACGCGTTTTTGAAGTGATGGATGAAGCAGAGGAAAAGGCTGATGTTAAAGACGCAGTATCTTTTGCGCATCCGAAAGGTGATGTTTCATTCAGAGACGTGTGCTTTTCTTATGATAAGAAAAATCCTGTTCTCAAGCACATTACGTTTGATGTGCCGGCGGGAAAAACAATAGCGCTCGTGGGCGAAACAGGTTCCGGAAAAACGACAATTGTTAATTTGCTCAACCGGTTTTACGATGCAGACTCCGGCACAATTTCAATCGACGGCACCGACATTACACGCATTAAGCGCGATGATTTGCGCAATTGTTTTTCTGTTGTACTGCAGGAAACAAGTTTGTTCAGCGGAACAATCATGGACAACATACGCTATTCGCGTCCCGCCGCAAGCGATGATGAAGTAAAGAAAGCTGCGGAAATTGCACATGCGTCAGAATTTATTGAACGTCTGCCGAATCAGTACAAGACAACTGTATCAGGAAGCTCTGATAATTTAAGCGAAGGACAAAGGCAGCTTCTTGCAATCGCGCGCGCCGTGTTGTGCAACAGTCCTATCCTTATACTTGATGAAGCGACAAGTTCTGTCGATACAAAAACAGAAAAAGAAATTCAGCGCGCACTTGTAAAACTGCGGCAGGGAAGAACGTGCTTCCTTATCGCGCACCGCCTTTCAACAATAAGAGATGCAGACAGAATTCTCGTCATTGATAACGGCGAGATTCTCGAAAGCGGAACGCATGACGAACTTATGCAGCATCGCGGTCACTACTACGACATGGTTATGAGCCAGACAGGGCAGCAAAAACAAGTGTGAAGTTCTGGGCGCGGTGTTTTCATTTTCCTACAAAAATGGTAGATTATTCGGCGGTGGTTATTTGATATGCCAGATCAGTTTTCTCGCACGCAGCTTCTTCTTGGAAAAGCTGCAGTCAGTCAGCTTAAAAAATCACGGGTTATCGTATTCGGTGTAGGCGGGGTCGGAGGATTCGTTGTTGAGGCGCTTGCACGGGGCGGAATCGGCGCAATAGAAATTGTCGATGATGACAAAATCTGCCTTACGAATTTGAACAGACAGATTATTGCGCTTCACAGCACAATAGGAAAATATAAAGTAGAAGTGATGGCTGATCGCATCCGCGATATCAATCCTGACTGCGAAGTTGTTAAGCACGAATGTTTTTTTCTTCCCGAAACTGCCAGTCAGTTTGATTTTTCATCATACGATTATGTTGTCGATGCAGTCGATACAGTTGCGGCAAAGCTTTCTATCATACAGTGCGCTAAGGCTGCGGGTGTTCCTGTTATCAGCTGCATGGGCGCAGGAAACAAGCTCGATGCAACACAGTTTCATATAGCAGACATTGCGGAGACAAGCATTTGCCCGCTCGCTCGCGTGATGAGACAGGAATGCAAAAAACGCGGCATAGAAAATGTTAAGGTTCTGTATTCAACGGAGCACCCGATTACACCGGTGGAAGATTCTGAAACAAGCTGCAAAGCTCACTGCGTTTGTCCGCCGGGTGCGAAGCATAAGTGTACTGACAGACGCTCAATTCCCGGAAGCATTTCGTTTGTGCCGTCTGTTGCCGGACTGCTGATTGCTGGCGAAGTTATTAAGGATTTAACGGGCGCGCGTCCGGGACAGAATCCGCCTGCTGAGTGCGGACAATCTGATTCATCGGATCAGGCTGCTTCATACGAGCCGGTTTCCCCGTCAAAAGAATCCGGAGATTCAGTTTTATGTACGCGCAGATTTCCCGGCAGTAATCGTTAACGGCAAACAGCGGCGCCGTCTTTGTGCCGAGTCCGTATACTGTTTTAAAACCAATGCGGGACGCAAGACGTTCCGCGCGCCGCAGATGAAATCTGCTTGTAACGACGGTGACTGGCTGCGAAAGCACATCTTGAACAGTAACAGTATGCAAAGATGAATTTTCATCTGCTGCGATTAATTTTGCGCTGTACTCAAAATTCTGTATCGTATCCTTTGCTTTGTCTTCCTGTATAATCCTTTCCGACGGAATGCCGTTCTTTTCCATTTCTGCGGCAAGTACCGGTGCTTCTGCGCACGGAGCAAATCTTCCTTGTCCGCCTGTCACAATTGCTTTTGCATCCGGGTGATTTTTCATCCATGCGGCAGCTTTCTCTATGCGCTTTTTGGGAACGTCGGTAAGCGTGCCGTCACGCCGTATTCCGCCGCCAAGCACAATGATGTATTTCGTTTCAGCAGTACCGCCAGATTCCGAAGGCATGCAAATAAAGCACAGATTTACAAGTGAAATAACAGCTGCAGCTGCAAAACAGGCAATGAGTGTGCGCCGCAAAACATGAAGCTGTTTTTGGGGAGAGGTGCGCATGTTCTCAAGAAAAATGTATTTTTGTGCGCTCTGTCTTTTTTTTACGGAGACAGCACCAGCTAAAAAGATGGCGGCGAGTATAAGCCAAACGTATGAAAACGAGATGACTGAAGGCGATGCAATTTGAAGCGCTGTAAAGTATAATGCGGAAATAAAAGAAAAAATCATATAAATGACTGAAACTGTTTTGTTTTTCATACAAGCAGAATGTATCATGGATTGAAAAAATACTCCATGCAGAAATGATTTTCATTTGCGCAGAGAATGGATGCTGTCATTGTCGCAAATGCCTTGTTTGTGGTACACTCAGTAATCATTATTATTACAGTCCTGCATTCCGGTAGGGCTTAAGGAGTTTTTAGTATGGCAGAAAAAGTAGACCACAGCTGCACGCTCGACAAGATCATCAGTCTGTGCAAACGCCGCGGATTCGTCTATCAGTCAAGCGAGATTTATGGCGGTCAGGCCGGCGCTTGGGACTACGGTCCGCTCGGTGTCGATCTCAAAAAGAATATTCAGGCAGCATGGTGGAAGGAAATGACACAGCTGCACGACGATGTTGTGGGTCTCGATGCCGCAATTTTTATGCATCACAAAACATGGGAAGCATCCGGCCACGTTGACCACTTCTCAGACCCGATGATTGACTGTACTGAGTGCAAAGCACGCTATCGCGCAGATCAGCTTATCGAAGACTATTGCAACAAGCACAACGTAAAGACAGACAAACCTGTCGACACAATGACACACGAAGAGATGAAGAAATTCATTCTCGACAACAAGATTGCCTGCGCAAACTGCG
>LAHS01000550.1_pt1 | contig 18031 bp, 11 predicted proteins | sample 329651 | NCBI WGS metagenome assembly LAHS01 (sample SAMN03275699, study PRJNA271635) | activated sludge metagenome | isolation source: sample C-1 Sludge from hydrolytic chamber (first chamber) of Anaerobic... | reverse complement strand
CGCTTCGTGGCTCCTAACTCTGTTACTGGTGTGATGGACAAGGAGAACCTGACTCTCTATGGTGTAACCAATAAGGACGGTGTCGTTGTTAAGGATGGTATCGTGATTTCTCTGAGCAACAACCTCCGCGGTCTGACCTTCGAAGGTGATGCTATGGAGAACGGTAAGGTGAACCGCGTGGAGATTGATGGTGTTCCTGGTATCCGCGTAGCTTCCTTCTCTTACAAGGCACAGACCCTTGATAAGAAGGATTCAAAGGACGAGAAAGCTAAGCTGGCTACGGCAACTACCAATGTTAACCCCGCTACTTATGCTTACTATCATGTAACTCCTTCTACTGCTAATGTTGAGGATCTGAAGGATCTTTCATTCGTGGTTAAGGCTAATGCAGACTACATGAGCACTCGTGCTGCAGCTTCTAAGGATTTCGATGCTAAGGCAAAGTTCGTGAAGTTCGAGGATGGCATTCTGACCGTTCAGGTTGACGTTCAGGGTCGTGCTGCAACCGCAGAAAAGATCTCTGAGGTTGTTCTGCAGGCTACTAAGAAGAACAAGGAGAGCGTTACTGCTTCAGAGTATGTAACTGTTTACAATCAGGACATGAAAGATCTCCGTCTGACCGACAAGAAGAAGTTCGAGGCTGATCCTCAGGAGCTCTATCACTTCCGTCGTGCTGCCAAGGGTATCAACGTTGCTGATGCTGAGGCTGGCGCAGCTGTAAAGACTCTGCCTACTTGGTCAACAACGGATGGTTCTGATAAGGAAATCGAGCTCGAGTACAACGGCGAGATCGACCTGAACAACTATGTGCAGGTAGATGAGCTTAGCACACCTGAGCGTAAGGCTAACCTCGAGGCTCTGGGTATGGAGATCAAGTATGAGGTAGTCAAGAACTACAAACTTGGTACTAACTTGACAGATCAGGCTGACTTCGTAAATCTTAATGGCAGTGTCCTGTCTGCTAAGGTGTTCGATGATGCTCAGAAATTTGCTGCTGTAGGTCGTACTCCTATCATCCGCGCTACTCTGATGCACGGTACACAGATTGTAGAGACTGCCTATATTAAGGTGAAGATCGTGAAGCAGGCTGTTGAGCCTAAGACCATTGACATGGCTGTTGAGAACCTTCAGTTCGTGTGTGGCCAGCCTGATACCATCACTACTACTGTGAAGGAGATGAACGTTCAGGTTTATAATGCTTGCCACATGGATCGTGACCTCTTCCACAACACCTATAAAGTATTTGATGCACAGAATGGTGTAGCAGGTCAGATCGGTACTGTTAAAGAGTTGACAGAGACTATCGATGGCGAGACTACTCATCTGATTCAGTGGATCGTTCCTAACGATTCTCTTTGGAATCATGGCGGTGAGGCTATGACTCGTACGGTTTACTACCGCGCAGCTGCCGGTGACGAGCAGAATGTTGTTAAGATCGTTCTGAAGTCTGCCAAGGTTGACGGTGTTCAGAAGGTTTACAACGTTGAAAGTGCTAAGTTCATCAACGAGTACTGGGATGCTGCTAAGACACATGCTAACTTCAACGTAGCTGTTCCTAATGCAGGTTCAACAAACGCTGATAGCTGTACATTTGTTAACGACCTGAACTCTCCGTTTGTTACCAATGCTGGTAAGATCGCTCTTGACAAGGCTGTTACAAGCTATGTATTCTCTTTCAACAAGGTTGAGATGGAGAAGATTAAGAGCATCGGTGCCTACAAGGTGGAGTTCCGTGTATCTGATAATGGTCTGAACCTGTATGCTAAGGTTGACGGTGGTGCAGAGGAGACTATTGCTACCATCAAGAATGGTAACGCTGATGTTCCTTTCAACACTGTAACCTATAGCGAGACCGAGTCTGCTAAGAAGTTGCTCAACACCAACCAGATGTATGCTCTCTACTCTGCAAAGGGTGTGATCTGCAACGACAATAACCGCAAGGTTGAGATCAAATTCAACGGCAAGGATTACTTCCGTGCTAACTTCGTACGTCCTGTTAACATTGCAGGTGTAGCAAGTGATAACCTCATCGACGCTGTCGATATGGGTGAGAAGGGTTCGTTCATCGCTCTTGAGAAGCTGATTGCTCCTACAGACTGGCGTAACCGTTCATTCAATGCTTATAAGAACTACTGGAAGTACTATGGTGTGGCAAGCATCACTGTTGACATCGAGAAGGTAACTTGCGACCTCAATGATACCAAGGCTCCTGTTCCTGCTACTATCACTCTGGCTCAGGCTGCTGCAGGTACTATGGGTACAGGTACGAGTGCACAGACATCTGACTATGGCTTCCTGACTTACAAGAACAACGGTACTGGTGTGAAGGCATTCAACCTCTACGTTCCTGTAACCGTTACTTACAAGTGGGGTACCATCGTAACAGACGCTGTTAAGGTTCCTGTTGCTTCTACCATCGGTCAGTAATTGAAACTTAAGTCGCGAGACTTTAACTATAATAAGAAAGGTGCCTTCCTTCGAGGGCACCTTTTTTCAACTTAAACGTACTTTTAATTGTAATGAAGAAGATTTTGGGTATTCTGCTTGTTGTCACCACCTTGCTCGCAGCATCGTGTGGTGGTTCAAAGCATGAAGAGGGTAAATTTGCCGGAAAGTTTACAGATGAGTTCGAAAACAAATTTGAACTGAACGACGACTATACCGGAACAATACAATTTGCAGGCAACAGTAAGGTTGAAAAGATAACTTGGTCAGATGGTGAGGATCATAAGAGTCCCTTCGCTACGATCATGTATAATGGTGACCCTACCTATTATTATCTTCGTGACGGCAAACTTTATCGCCACGAAGAGGATATGGATCATGGTGAGCCTGCCATCGATATCAAATACGAATAATTAATTTTTATGAGTATGAAATCCTTTAAGATGTTATTAGCTTCTGCTTTGATCCTTGGTGGATCTACGGCAGCACAGGCTCAGGCCACTTACACTGCTAAGGACGGTACTGAGTATCAGTTTAAGAAGCACGTGTTTCTGAATCTTCAGGGTGGTGCTCAGTACACGCTCGGTGAAGCAAAGTTCGACAAGCTGATCTCTCCTAACGTGCAATTGGGCTTAGGTTATCAGTTTAATCCGTGGTTTGGTGCCCGTCTTCAGGCCAATGCCTGGCAGAGCAAGGGCGGATACAATGGTGTGTCGGAGACAGGCGGCCAGGTCGGCAATGCTACTTACAAGTATAAGTATGTAGCTCCTGGTCTGGACTTCATGTTCAATCTCTCTAACGCCCTCTGTGGCTGGAACCCTAACCGTGTGTTCAACGTTACAGCATTCCTCGGTGGTGGAGCCAACATTGCATGGGCCAACGATGATGCCAATGCTTTGGCAAAGAACTATACTATGCGCTACATCTGGGATGGTACGAAGGTCCGTCCTTTCGGTCGTGGTGGCGTACAGCTCGACTTCCGTCTGAGTGACGCGGTTCACTTTGTGCTCGAGGGTAACGCTAACGTCCTGAGCGATAAGTATAATTCCAAGAAGGCTGGCAATGCTGACTGGTACTTCAATGGCCTTGCTGGATTCCATATCAACCTTGGCAAGACCTATACCAAGAAGGAAGTCCCGCAGCCTGAACCTACTCCAGAGCCTGCATATGTAGCTCCTGCTCCTGCACCTGCACCTGCTCCAGCTCCCGAGGTGAAGAAGGTTGAGCCATTGCGTCGTGACGTATTCTTTACCATCAGTTCTACTAAGGTTTCTGATGCAGAGATGGCTAAGGTAAAGGACATTGCCGACTATCTGAATGCTAATGCAGACGCTAAGGTTGCTGTTGACGGCTATGCTGATGCTGGTACGGGTAACGACCGTATCAATGATCGCCTGGCCAAGCAGCGTGCTGACGTAGTGGTGAAGCTGCTCAAAGAGAAGTTTGGTATTCCTGCCGACCGTATCACTTTCGATTCTCACGGAGCTCGCATTCAGCCGTTCTCTGTGAATGAACAGAATCGTGTGTCAATCTGTGTAGCTCAGTAAATTCTTAAGGAAAATCTATTTGGGCTGTATTCTTTTAGGGGGAGTACAGCCCTTTTTAATATCGCTTTATCGATGATGAGATCTTTAGTTTTATCTATTCTGTTTTTGCTAACATCTTTTCTGTCTGCCTCTGCCGGCACACCCGAACTGAAGTTTGATAATTATCGTCATAGCTTTGGTAAGTTTCCTATTACCCAGGTTCGTAAATGTGTTTATCCTTTTACGAATACGGGAACCTCCGATTTGCTCATCCAGAATGTAGATCCGTCGTGTGGGTGTACCAAGGTGGCGTATTATACCAGAACTCCCATCAAGCCTGGCAAGCGTGGCTATATTGTTCTGGTGTACGATGCCCGCAACGGTTACGAGAAGGGAAAGTTTAATAAGTCAGTCGATATTACCACCAACACAAAGTATCGGTATCATCGGATCTTCATTTCGGGGGAGACTTTTTAGGCTGTCTCCCGTATTTCCCTGCTGTGTATCTCCTGTCATAGCTACCGTATTTATGCGTATGTGTTTCTCCCTGTGCATCTGGTCTCCCTGAAAATCAGTATTGGGCGACAAGGACGCCAGGGTTATTACGCATGAGCAAATTTCTATCAGAATATCATTTTATGTAACGTTTTGCTTACATATTGTGCAGAAATTGTAAATTTTGTGCAATGGTTTAATCGTTTTTATAAATTAAATCCGTAACTTTGCAATTATTATATAATTTGCAGTTATGAAACATCAGTTGAGAAGTTCTGTTTGTACAGAGGGAAGGCGTATGGCTGGAGCCCGGGCACTGTGGGTGGCTACGGGCATGAAGCGCGAACAATTTGGTAAGCCTATTATAGCAGTGGTCAACTCGTTTACCCAGTTTGTGCCTGGGCATACTCATCTGCATGAAATTGGTCAGATTGTGAAGCAGGAGATAGAGAGCATGGGATGCTATGCTGCCGAATTCAATACGATTGCTATCGACGACGGTATTGCGATGGGCCATGACGGTATGCTCTACTCTTTGCCATCGCGCGATATTATCGCCGACTCCGTGGAATACATGGTCAACGCCCATAAGGCTGATGCCATGATATGCATTTCCAACTGCGACAAAGTTACACCGGGTATGCTGATGGCTGCCATGCGTCTGAATATCCCTACCGTTTTCTGCTCCGGTGGCCCCATGGAGGCTGGCCGCTGGCGTGGTGAGAATGCCGACCTGATTACGGCCATGGTCAAGGGAGCCGATCCCGAGGTGAGCGACGAGGAGATGCAGCGCATCGAGGGGTGTGCCTGTCCGGGCTGTGGCAGCTGTTCGGGTATGTTCACGGCCAACTCGATGAACTCCCTGACGGAGGCCATCGGACTCTCGTTGCCAGGCAATGGTACGATCCTTGCCACCCATGAGAACCGTATCGCGCTGTTCAAGCAGGCTGCGCGACAGATTGTTAAGAACGCTATGGCCTATTATGAGAATGGCGACGACAGTGTGTTGCCACGCAGCATCGCTACGCGTGATGCCTTCATGAACGCCATGACGCTCGACATCGCTATGGGTGGCAGCACCAATACCGTGCTCCATCTGCTGGCCGTGGCCCAGGAGGGCGAAGTCAACTTCACGATGAACGATATTGATCAGCTCAGCCGCAAGGTGCCGTGCCTCTGCAAGCTGGCCCCCAATACGCAGAAATATTCTGTACAGGAGTGTAACCGTGCAGGTGGAATCCTCGGCATTCTGGGCGAACTGAGTAAGGGCGGACTGATCCAGGAGAATGTAAACAGGGTGGACGGCATGACTGTAGGCGAGGCAATGCGTAAGTTTTGCATCACCGGCGAGAGCATATCGGCTGAAGCTGACCGCATCTATCACAGTGCTCCCGGCCGCCGTTTCTCCACCAAGATGGGAAGCCAGAATGAACAGTGGCCCTCACTTGACACCGACAGGGCAAACGGGTGCATACGCGACCTGCAGCATGCCTACACCAAGGACGGCGGTCTGGCCGTGTTGTTCGGCAACATTGCTCAGGACGGTTGTGTAGTTAAGACTGCCGGAGTAGACGAGAGCCTGTGGCATTTCTCCGGGCCTGCCGTAGTCTTCGACTCTCAGGATGATGCCTGCGAAGGGATTTTGGGTGGTAAGGTGAAAAGCGGCGACTGCGTTGTCATCACCCATGAAGGTCCCAAGGGTGGTCCGGGCATGCAGGAGATGCTCTATCCCACCTCGTATATCAAGAGCCGTCACCTCGGCAAGGAGTGCGCGCTAATCACCGATGGGCGCTTCTCGGGTGGCACCAGCGGGCTGAGTATCGGACATATTTCTCCCGAAGCAGCTTCTGGCGGCAACATCGGCAAGATCCAGGACGGCGACATCATCGAGATAGATATTCCCCGCCGCTCCATCAATGTAAAGCTCAGCGATGAAGAGTTAGCTGCCCGTCCGCAGCAGCCGTTGAAGCGACAGCGTGTGGTGAGCAAGGCCTTGCGTGCCTATGCACAGAGTGTCAGCTCGGCCGACAAGGGTGGTGTGAGAATCATCGATTAAATGGTTCGGACACGATAAGGTGCGATAGTAGTATTATTTATTGAAGAAAGAGAGAAAATGAGAGACCCTAAAACAGATATAAACAGCCCTGAGGAGAAGGGCACTCATGCTATGCCGGAGGTGCCTTGGGCGGGAATACGCATCGGAGAAGAGTGCTCGGGTGCCGAGATCCTGATGCGTGCACTCTATCAGGAGAATGTAAACACTATTTTTGGATACCCAGGTGGTGCCATCATGCCTGTATATGATTCGCTCTATACCTATACGCAGAAACGCGATCCATGGTTTAAGCATGTACTCGTGCGCCACGAGCAGGGTGCTGCCCATGCTGCCGAGGGCTATGCGCGGGTAAGCGGCGAGGTAGGCGTGGTAGTTGTAACATCTGGTCCTGGCGTAACCAACACGCTGACGGGTGTGGCCGATGCCATGATGGATTCTATCCCTATGGTGGTCATTGCAGGTCAGGTGGGTGTGAGCTCTTTGGGTACTGACGCTTTCCAGGAGGTCGATCTCGTGGATATAGCCCAGCCCATCACCAAATGGAGCTATCAGATCCGTAGGGCTGAGGATGTGGCCTGGGCCGTCAATCGCGCCTTCTATATTGCAAGGAGCGGCCGCCCTGGCCCCGTGGTCCTCGACTTCCCGCGTAACGCACAGACCGGTAAGGCCAAGTGGATTCCGGGCAAAACCGATAAGGTGAAATCGTATATTCCATGTCCCAAGATAGACGACGAGGCCGTGAAGCAGGCGGCAGAACTCATCAATCAGGCCAAGAAGCCGATGGCTCTCGTTGGGCATGGCGTGGAGATTGCCGATGCCCAGGAAGAACTGAAACAGCTGCTTGAGACTGCCGACATTCCTGCCGGACTGACGATGCTCGGCCTCTCGGTCCTTCCCTCAGACCACCGCCTCAATATGGGCATGGTGGGTATGCACGGACGATATGCCACAAACCTGAAGCAGCAGGAGTGCGACGTGCTCATCGCTATAGGCATGCGCTTCTCCGATCGTGTGACGGGAAACCTGAACAACTATGCCAAGCAGGCCAAGATCATTCATCTTGACATCGATCCGGTGGAGATCGACAAGAATGTCAAGACCGATGTGGCGGTCATCGGCAACTGCAAGGAGAGCCTGCCCGCCATCACGCGACTGCTGAAAAAGAACAGTCACACGGAGTGGATAGAGTCGTATAAGCCCCTCTTTGATAAGGAACTGCAGGAGGTCATCGAGCCGAGTATTCACCCCAAAGACGGTGCGCTCCTGATGGGTGAGGTGGTGAACGCCGTAGCCGAGGCCACGCATGGCGAGGCTGTGCTGGTCAATGACGTAGGCCTGAATCAGATGTTCTCCAGCCGTTACTTCAAGTTCAGTCAGAAACGCAGCGTTGTCACCAGTGGCGGTCTGGGTACCATGGGCTTCGGTCTGCCTGCAGCCGTAGGGGCAACCTTCGGTGCTCCCGACCGCACGGTGTGCCTCTTCACGGGCGACGGAGGCTTCCAGATGTGCATTGAGGAGCTGGGAACCATCATGGAGCAACAGGCACCGGTGAAGATCATACTGCTCAACAACAATTATCTGGGCAATGTACGCCAGTGGCAGGATCTGATGTACGGCCATCGCCGATCATTCACCTATATGCTGAATCCACGCTATGACGCTATCGCCCAAGGTTATAACATACCCTACGATATCGTGACCGACAGGGCCGATCTGCAGGACAAGGTAGGCAGAATGCTCGCCGCCGAAGGACCATATATCCTGGAGTGTGCTGTCAAGGAGGACGAGAATGTGGTACCTATGGTCACACCAGGCAGTGCTGTTGACGAGATGAAATTGCATCTTGATATTTAATGATGACAGATTAAGACTTATGGAACAGAATTTTTATACCTTATTAGTATATAGTGAGAACGTTGCTGGTATCCTCAATCAGGTCACTGCCGTGTTCACGCGGCGTCAGGTCAATATCGAGAGCCTTAATGTGTCTGCATCAAGTATTGAGGGAGTACATAAGTACACCATTACGTGCTGGAGCGACCCCGATGAGATCGAGAAGATCACGAAGCTGATAGAGCGTAAGATCGACGTGATCAAGGCTAATTATTATACCGACGACGAGCTCTTTATCCACGAGGTGGCACTCTACAAGATAGCGACTCCCGTCCTCCTCGACAATCCTGAGGTGTCGCGCACGATACGCAAGCACAATGCGCGCATGATGGAGGTGAACCCCACCTATTCTACTGTGCTGCTGGCGGGTCTGACCGAGGACATTGCTGATCTGTATCATCAGCTCAACGGGTTCAACTGCCTGCTGCAGTACGCGCGGTCCGGCCGGATCGCCGTGACACGCAGTTTCGAGGAGCCGGTGACCGATTTCCTCAATGCACAGGAAGACTGAGGCCTGCCAGACGAAGAGAAATGATAGAGGAATAAAACATTCGTTTATGAATCAAGACAATAAGAACTTGCCCAAAGCGGGCCAATATGAGTTTATCGCTGAGCCGTTTCATTGCGACTTCAGCGATGCTTTGTTTATGGGGCATCTGGGTAACGCGATGCTCAACGCTGCCGATTTCCATAGCAATGAGCGTGGATATGGTATGCATTACCTCAACGCCATTCATAAGACGTGGGTGCTATCGCGCCTCGCCGTGGAGATGACCGATATGCCCCGTGGCTACGATCGCTTCACCGTGAAAACGTGGGTAGATAGTGTGATGAGATACTTTACAAGTAGAAACTTCAAGGTCTCCAGTGCCGATGGCCAGCATGTGTATGGTTATGGCCGCAGTATCTGGGCTATGATCGACACCGATTCGCGACAGCCGGTTGACATTCTTGATGTAAAAGACGGCCTGATACAGAGCTATATAGATACCACCTCAGTGTGCCCGATAGAGAAGTCGGGTAGGGTGAAGGTCAGTAAGGAGGCACCTCTGGCATGCACCGTGCGCGCTCAATACAGTGACATCGATCTCAATGGGCACGTCAACTCCGTGAAATATATCGAGCATATACTCAATCTGTTCGACCTCGATTGGTATCGTTCGCATCGTCTTCAGCGATTTGAGATTGCCTATGTTGCAGAGAGTTACGAGGGCGACGAGCTGCGTTTATACAAGGAAGATGCAGGAAATGGTATCTTTAATGTGAAAATAACCAGAGGAGATGCAGATGTTGTAGAAGTTGTAAGGTGCTGTGTTAAGTTTGTAAATAATTGATAGATTATTTGGTTGTTTTCTATTGTTTTGTTACCTTTGCACTCAATAAATATACAAGAGCCCCTAAAAAGACTCATAATATGATTTTTCAACGTTATTAAACATTATACATTATGGCAGAGATGAATTTCGGTGGCGTAGTAGAGAATGTAGTCACCAACAAAGAGTTTACTTTGGAAAAGGCACGCGAAGTGCTGAAAAACGAAACCATCGCAGTGATCGGTTATGGAATTCAGGGTCCTGGTCAGGCAGGCAACCTGCGTGACAATGGTTTCAATGTCATCGTCGGCCAGCGTGAAGGCAAGACATATCAGAAAGCCGTCGAAGATGGTTGGGTACCTGGAAAGTCGCTGTTCTCCATCGAGGACGCCGTGAAGCAGGGCACCATCATCTGCATGCTCCTCTCCGATGCAGGTCAGATTGCCGTATGGCCTAAGATCAAGCCGCTGCTTACCAAGGGTAAGACCTTATATTATTCGCATGGCTTCGCCATCAACTGGCAGGATCGTACAGGCGTGGTTCCTCCCGAAGATATCGACGTCATCATGGTGGCTCCTAAGGGTTCCGGCACGTCGCTGCGTACCATGTTCCTTGAGGGACGTGGCCTGAACTGCTCTTATGCTGTCTATCAGGACGCAACGGGCAAGGCCGAGGAGAAGACGATAGCCTTTGGTATCGGTATCGGAGCAGGCTATCTGTTCAAGACTACATTCCACAGGGAGGCTACCTCTGACCTCACCGGCGAGCGCGGTTCGCTGATGGGTGCCATCGAAGGTCTGTTGGAGGCACAGTACGATGTGCTTCGTTCACATGGCCACTCTCCCTCGGAGGCCTTCAATGAGACCGTGGAGGAGCTTACACAGAGTTTGATGCCGCTGTTCGGTGAGAAGGGTATGGACTGGATGTATGCCAACTGTTCCACCACGGCACAGCGAGGTGCGCTCGACTGGGCTCCCCGTTTCAAGGCTGCCATCAAGCCGGTGATGGAGTGGCTGTACCTCAGTGTGGAGAACGGTACGGAGGCTCAGATCTCTATCGACAAGAACAATCAGCCCGACTATCGCGAGAAGCTCAATGCCGAGCTGAAGGCCATGCACGACCTGGAGATGTGGCGTGCCGGTGAGACCGTGCGTCAGCTCCGTCCGGAGAACAGCTGATCCGAACAGGTCTAAGGCTTAAGAAGATAATAGGGCTACAACGTTCCGATGAGCATATCGCTCATGATTTCGGAACGTTGTAGCCCTTTTTTTGTGCGATGGGGTGGACTGAAGGTCGCAATATGGTTGCTCTTGCCGTTTATTTGTAGATCATCGATCCGTCGATATGGATCAGTTCCTCCTGCGCCAGATATTCCAGGGCACGGTCTATCTGTGCCTTGCTTAGTGCGAGCTGATACACGTCGGTGACATGATGCTGCTTTCCGTCGTCGAGCAGGGCGAGAATGGCTTCGCTTGCGTGATCCACCTTATCGGTCGTAGGCTCCCCGTGCCGGTGCGACACGCACACATCGCAGATGTCGCAGTCGGCCGACCGTTGCTCGCCGAAATAGCGCAGCAACATTCTGCTGCGACACATATCGTTGTGCGACGCATATTCTATCATCGCCTCGATACGCTTGCCGAACTGGTCCTTACGATCTTCGTAGATGCTGGCAGGGATCACAACTTCCTCCTTATCCACCCTATCCTGGGTAAAGGTGATGAAAGGCGTCTTGCGCTGAGGTATGAAATGAAGGATATGTCGGTGGCTCAGGGTCTTCAGGGTCTGATAAGTCAGTTGCCTGTCGAGTCCTGCCTGCTGTGCGATGAGCGATTCGTCAATATAGCTATAGTCGGTGAAGAGCCCTCCGTAGTTGCGCAGGAGCGCCGTGACGACGGCCTCTTCCTGTGCAGTAAGCTCGTCAAGCCGCTGCAGGTCATAGCGTCCGAGCAGAAACATCACGCGTGCCTGGGCATCGGGATCCATCTCGTAGATGATGTATCCGGCATTCTGCAGCAGCTTCAGGGCAGAGTGGACACGTGTGGGAAAATAGCCGTAGGTATGGCAGAAACGGTCTATCTCGAATGCAAAGGTATGTCCGCCGCCGCTCCCCACGCCGATGGTATAATAGAAAGCGAGATGCTCGTACACGGCTGTGATGAACTCCCGTTCGGGGAAGTTGTCGGCTATGCGTTTGTTCAGCTTGCGTATGTCGCTGTTGTTCCACAGCAATACGGCGTAAGCCTTCCTGCCGTCGCGCCCCGCGCGCCCCGCCTCCTGGAAGTAAGCCTCGATCGAGTCGGGGCAGTCGATGTGGATTACGAGCCTCACGTCGGGTTTGTCGATACCCATTCCGAAGGCGTTGGTAGCCACGATGATGCGCTTCTCGTCGTTCTGCCACTGCTTCTGCCGCTCGTTTTTCACGGCAGGGTCGAGCCCGGCATGATAGAACGTCGAAGAGAACCCTTTCTGTTCGAGCATGGTGGAGATATCCTTACAGCGTCGCCTGCTGCGCACATAGATGATGGTGCTGCCCTCCATGCTGTGCAGGATATGCAGCAGCTCACCCTCCTTATCGGTCGTCTCACGCACCACGTAGGCCAGATTCTTACGTTCGAAGCTCATGCGGAACACGTTGTTCTCGGCAAACAGCAGCTGCCGCTGTATGTCTTCTACCACCAACGGAGTGGCTGTGGCAGTGAGGGCCAAAACGGGAACATCGGGCAGCAGCCTGCGTATATCGGCTATACGCAGGTAGGCAGGGCGGAAGTCGTAACCCCACTGGCTGATGCAGTGAGCCTCATCGACGGTGATGAAACTTACCCTGATATGTCTGAGTTTGGTCTGAAAAATGGGCGAGGCGAGGCGTTCGGGCGAGACGTAGAGCAGCTTGACATGACCCAGAATGCAGTTGTCAAGCTGCTTGATGATCTCCGCGCGCGACATGCTCGAATAGATGGCCGTGGCAATGATACCCTTCTCGCGCAGGTGTATCACCTGATCGCGCATCAGCGCGATGAGCGGCGTGATAACGATGCACACGCCTTCCTGAGCCAGTGCCGGCACCTGAAACGTGACCGACTTGCCGCCGCCGGTAGGCATGAGCCCTAAGGTGTCGCGATGGCTCCCGATGCTCTCGATGATTTCGCGCTGAATGCCTCTGAAATCATCATATCCCCAGTATTTCCTGAGAATGTTGAGATAGATGTCGGGCTCGTTCACGATGGTAGTCAGATGGGGTGAATATCTTCTTCTGCAGGTCGGATGTCTTCTATCTGGAGTTGCACCTGGTTACGTTTGAACACGTTCTCTTCTATGGTATAGGCAATGTCGAAGGCACGTTTCGACTTGATGTAGCGTGCCGACGCGCTCTGCCCGAAGGCTATGCCGTTGACCACGGTGCCCGATATGGAGTCGACAAGCTCCAGCTTGATATGCTCCTGCGAGCGTCCCACCACCTTGCTCGTACCATAGTCGTACACGCCCTTGGTACAGAATATGGGCTTGGTGTTGCCCGGCCCGAAGGGCGAGAAGCGCTTGAGGTCGTTATAGAGTCGCTTGGTGATGTCCTTGAAGTCGATCTCTGCATCGATGTTGAGCGAGGCCTCTATCTGCTCCGGCATGATATGTTCCTCCACATAGTGCTGGAACTGACTTACAAATTTGGGCACATCGGCCCATCGCATGGTGAGCCCTGCGGCGTAAGTATGTCCGCCGAAGTTGAGCAGCATGTCGCGACAGCTCTTGATGGCAGAGTAGACGTCAAATCCCATCACCGACCGTGCCGAGCCTGCGGCGAGGTCGCCGTCGCGTGTGATGACCACCGTGGGACGGAAATAGATCTCGGTCAGGCGTGAGGCCACGATACCGATAACGCCCTTCTTCCAGTTTTCATCGTAGAGCACGATGCTCGACGGGTGTTTCTGTTTCTCCAGCTTGGCCACGATCTGGTTAGCCTCTTCGGTCATCTGCTTGTCGATGTCCTTACGCTGCTCATTGTACTCGTTGATACGTTTGGCTCTCTCCAGAGCCACGCGAAAGTCCTTCTCCACCAGCAGATCTACACTCTCCTTGCCATTCTCCATGCGCCCGGAGGCATTGATGCGCGGGCCTATCTTGAAGATGATGTCGCTCATGGTCAGCTCCCGGCCGCTGAGCGCACAGATGTCGATGATCGATTTCAGCCCTACGCTGGGATTCTGGTTGAGCTGCTTCAGTCCGTGGAAGGCCAGAATACGGTTCTCATCGACCACCGGCACGATGTCGGCGGCGATACTCACGGCACAGAAGTCGAGTAGGGGGATCAGTCGCGAGAAGGGAATGCCATTGTTCTTGGCAAAGGCCTGCATGAACTTAAACCCCACGCCACAGCCGCAGAGCTCTTTGAAGGGGTAGGTATCGTCGGGACGTTTGGGATTGAGTATGGCCACGGCGGGCGGCATCTGCTCGTCGGGTACGTGGTGATCACAGATGATGAAGTCGATACCGAGGCTCTTGGCATAGGTAATCTCCTTGATGGCCTTGATGCCGCAGTCGAGTATGATGATGAGCTTCACGCCCGTCTCCTGCGCATATTCCAGGCCTTTGCGACTCACGCCATACCCCTCGTCGTAGCGATTGGGAATGTAATAGTCTATATTCGAGTAGAACTGCTGCAGGAACTTATAAATCAAAGCCACTGCCGTGCAGCCGTCTACATCGTAGTCACCATACACCATGATGCGCTCCTTGCGTCCCATGGCATCGTTCAGACGGTCAACTGCCACATCCATATCCTTCATCAGGAAGGGATTGATGAGGTCGGCCAGCTGAGGTCTGAAGAACCGCTTGGCCGCACTCTCGGTCGTTATGCCGCGCCTGATAAGCAGTTGTGCCAGAATGGGATTGATGTTAAGCTTCTCGCCTAACTCCTTAGACTGCAGGATTTCATGGGGTGATGGTGGGTCATGTCTCCATTTGAAATGCATTATAAAATTCTTTTTTCTGCTTTCAAAGGTACGAAATTAAGTTGATAAAACTACGGATTGTAGTTAAAAAAAATACAATAGCCGTGGCGTGGATCAAAGATCATGGGTTGGCTTTGCCCATACAGATCGGTGAATTTGGAATTTCCATACTCGTTGGCGGAATTAATTTTTCGTTGAATAAGGCAGACAAGAGATCCATTTAAGGCTCACCCTGTACAATACGAAGATGGGAGTGAGCAAGTATTTAGAATAAAATGACATATCCACAGGTTCAGAATTCCCCCTTTTACTCACTCCGTTTCGTGAAAATTCTCTGTGCCTTCTATAGAACAAAACGCTTTTTTACACTTGCTTTGTTCTCCCTCCCCTTTCGGGGAGGGCCGGGGTGGGGGCTCTCTATTGGCCGCACACAGAGGCACAGAGTTTTCCACGAACGAAGAAACAATCTTCACAAACGAGGAGAGGTTCACAGCGCGGGGGCTTACCTCCTAAAACTCTCCGACATAGTCGGTAACTCCGTATTCTGTGTCATCAAACCTTAAACTCCGTCACTCCTTTCACTCCACGTGAGATAACCACCTGGTAATTTTTTTGCCTCACGCGGAGTGAAAGGAGTGACGGAGTTTTTAGCATCTCTCTCGGCGAGGCACAAGAGGAGCCCTTTGGGCATATAGAGTTATAGGAGAAAGCAATAGAATACTCTGTGCCTATGTGCATCGAAGGCTCTCTCGCATACAGGCACAGAGTAAATCCCATAATGACACTTTGCTTTAGAAACAAGCAATAATGTGACATATTGATTTTTGGACGTCTCCTGAAAATCGTCTCGTTTGAACGAAACAGTCCCTCATGCCGAAATACGAGAAAATTATAGCAAAGAGAATGGTGGTATCTTGATGAATGAAAAAAGTTTATACTGGAAAACGTGTGGCTAATGGCAAAACATGAAAAAAAACAAAGTGAAACTGCGTTTATGTATTATTGATGGTGCGATTAATATCTATCGGTGTTGCGATTAGTACTTACTCGCGTTGCGACTAAATATTAACAGCAACAGCAATAAATATTAATGTGAACGGCGATCGGCGATAAACGTGAGCCGATCAGTACGGATTCAGCATAAAATGCGTGGAATATGACGGAGACAGGGGTGGCGAAATCTGACAAAAAGAACAGATTCAGCAGGTGCGATTAGATAGTTTTGATAGAATGTTGACAGTTTTGTTGGTCATGGAATCAGTAATAATGGTTCTAATTTTCTTTTATATTGTTCCAAAATTTCTAAACTCCTTTCTGGTTGCTCACTTGTTGCGTATAAATTGAAAATATCTTTTTGTCAAAGAAATAAAGAAATCGGTGACATTTTGAAAAATGGAGAAAACCAATGGTTTTTATGGCGGAACGTGTGGGTAAACCGTTGTTTGCTCCTACAGATCCATGTGCCCAAAGGGCAACTCTGTGCCTCTGTGTGAGTGCCAATATGTGTACATCGAAGGCATGATCTCGCACACGGAGGCACAGAGTAGAAAGGAGTGACGGGGTTTTTAGCATCTCTTTCGAAGAGTTACAAGCGTTGCCCTTTGGGCACATGGGGTTATAGGAGAGGGCAACGGCATCCACTCGGTTCGTTATAGAGCCCAGGTGGAAGCAAAACAAAAATAGGGCGCGCAGAGATCTCTGCGCGCCCTATCTGTGTATTAGGGTGGTGCTCCGTGGTGGGAGCACCTATGTAATCGGTGATTACTTCAGCTTGGTGTAACCGTACTTGGCTGAGCAGCAGAGCTCCTCCTCGATACGGATAAGCTGGTTGTACTTGGCCATACGGTCTGTGCGGCTCATAGAGCCAGTCTTGATCTGGCCAGAGTTTGTAGCTACGGCGATGTCGGCGATCGTTGTATCCTCTGTCTCGCCTGAACGGTGAGAGGTAACGGTGGTGTAACCGTGACGGTGTGCCATCTCGATGGCCTCGAGTGTCTCGGTGAGTGAGCCGATCTGGTTCACCTTGATGAGGATAGAGTTGGCGGCACCCATCTTGATACCCTTCTCCAGGAACTTCACGTTGGTTACGAAGAGGTCGTCGCCTACGAGCTGGCAGCGGTCGCCGATCTTAGCGGTCAGCTTCACCCAGTTCTCCCAGTCGTTCTCGTCGAGGCCGTCCTCGATAGAGTCGATAGGATATTTGGAGATGAGCTCCTCGAGGTAAGCGATCTGCTCATCGGCGGTAAGCTTCTTGCCGTTCTTCACGTCCTTAGGCATACCGTTCTTCAGCTGGCGATAGTCGTAGAACCACTCGCCGTTCTCCTGTACTGCAAACTCGGAAGCAGCGCAGTCCATAGCGATCTTCACGTCCTTGCCCGGCTCGTAGCCGGCAGCCTTGATGGCCTCGACGATCGTGTCGAGAGCGTCCTCGATGCCGTCGAATGCAGGAGCGAAACCGCCCTCATCGCCTACGGCTGTAGAGAGACCGCGCTTCTTCAGCAGCTTGGCCAGGTTATGGAACACCTCTGCGCCCATGCGGATAGCCTCCTTGATAGAAGGAGCACCTACGGGACGGATCATGAACTCCTGGAATGCGATAGGAGCGTCAGAGTGGGCACCTCCGTTAATGATGTTCATCATAGGAACGGGGAGCGTGTATGTGTTGCAACCGCCGATATAGCGATAAAGAGGAATGTTCAGAGCCTTGGCAGCTGTCTGAGCTACAGCCAGAGACACGCCGAGGATGGCATTAGCACCGAGCTTGCTCTTGGTGGGAGTGCCATCGAGAGCCAGCATCTTATAGTCGATCTTGCGCTGCTCGAGTACGCAGAAGCCCTTGAGGGCGGGAGCGATGACATTGTTCACATTGTCTACAGCCTTCAGCACGCCCTTGCCCAGGTAGCGATTCTTGTCGCCATCGCGGAGTTCGAGGGCCTCGTTCTCACCGGTAGAAGCGCCAGAAGGAACGCTTGCACGACCCATCACGCCATTCTCCAATGTTACTTCAACTTCCACTGTAGGATTGCCACGAGAGTCAAGGATCTCGCGAGCATGTACTTTTTCAATTTTCATCGTTTTGCTTTTTATAATTAATGAATAAAAAATCTTTCGTTTTTTCTTACTCACAAAGGTACTGCCAAAAAATGAGATAGCCAATTTTTAACAGTGGTTTGTTGCTCTCTTTTATTTTTTTTAGTGATTATCGTTTCGGGATTTTTCCTTTGTGGTGCCCGATGCAAAGTGGGGTTGCCAATAAGCCGTGGTATAAAACACTGCAGCCGGACACCCTGATGGATGCCCGGCTGCCTACGGCCCACCCCCAGCCCCTCCCAAGGGAGGGGAGGGCAGCCGTAGCTT
>LAHS01001821.1_pt1 | contig 18041 bp, 20 predicted proteins | sample 329651 | NCBI WGS metagenome assembly LAHS01 (sample SAMN03275699, study PRJNA271635) | activated sludge metagenome | isolation source: sample C-1 Sludge from hydrolytic chamber (first chamber) of Anaerobic... | reverse complement strand
TTTAAAAAAGTTAAGCCAGAAATCCCACTGGCTTTAGACGGTGGGATGAATGGCGTGTGAGGTGATTATATTTCTGAATGGAAAAGTAAAAATCATCACAAATACTTACTACAATATCATCTGATTTTTGTTTGTAAATACCGTAAGAAATTGCTATCTAAAAGCATATCAAACGATATAAAACAATTATCATATGAAATTTGTAATAAACATAATGTGACGATTAAAGAAATGGAAACAGATAAAGACCATATTCATTACTTGATAGAAACTGAACCAACAATAAGCGTAAGCAAAATAGTAAACCTTATAAAATCATATACAACATTTCATATATGGGGAATTCACTCAAAATATTTGTCAAAGCAATTTTGGAAAGAAAGAACCTTTTGGACTGACGGATATTTTGTTTGTTCAGTTGGAAATGTAAGCGAAAAGACACTTAGAAAATATATTGAAAATCAAGGATAAAGAAAGGTGGTGATTTAGAGATGGCAAATAAGGCTTATAAATTTAGATTGTATCCTAATAAAGAGCAAGAAATTCTTTTTAATAAAACTTTTGGATGTGTAAGATTTATCTTTAATAAAATGCTTGGTGATAAAATTGAGCATTATAAAGAAACAAAAGAGAAATTAAATAACACTCCTGCACAATATAAAAAAGAGTTTGAATGGCTTAAAGAAGTTGATAGTTTAGCTTTAGCAAACGCACAAATGAATTTGCAAACAGCATATAATAATTTCTTTCGTAGTCCTAAAACTGGATTTCCAAAGTTTAAGAGTAAAAAGAAAAACAAAAATTCCTATACTACAAATAATCAAAGTGGAACAATTGATATTGTTGATAAATATATTAAACTTCCTAAAGTCGGTTTGGTTAAAATGAAACAGCACAGAATTATTCCATCTGAACTACTATCTTGATGAATTGAAGAAAGTGCTAACTCGTATTCATGACAATTGCAAAGTCATTGTCATAGGTCATTCAGGACAGATAGATTTGTATAACAACCCAGAGCATAGTGGATTTGTACGTTACCTTGAACATTTTCAAAGTGACAAAAGATGTATTGTATGTAAACTCACGAAAAATTATCGTGGTTGGATAAGTAGTCGTGCAGACGAATTGTAAATATAAAGGAGATATAAATATGGCTAAGAAGAATTTGAGATATAGTTTTAACAAGGGTGAACTCACAAAGGAAAATGATGATTACATAATTACAGAGGTTAGCAAAGATGATAGTATCGAGTATAGTTTGTCAGATGTACTTGACGGGTTTGTTGGACTTTCAGGCGTGAATATTGTTATCAGTGTTGATGATGAAGTTCCTAATAATACAGACTGTTAAAATTAATTAGTTGAAATGGAGTGTTTAAAATAGCAACATATAAAAGATTTGAAAATGAATCTGACGAGGAACTCATTTATCGTATATGCAAGGACAAAGAGCAAATAGGCACTTGGGAAGATGTGAAGAATATTCTTAATAATTTAACTGGTGCAGATTTTGGCGAATCGACATATCGAAAACGCTATCAGAGTTTTTGTAAAATGTTCAACGCTAATCAAAAGACCTTTGCAAGCAGCAAAGATACGTTGTCAGAAATTTCAGACCAAATTCGTGAACTTAAAAAAGAACGATATAAGCTTCAAACAGAAAAACTTGAAAATAATAAATGGTTGCGTGAAAACGCAAGAGATGAATTAATTAGAGAACAGATTACAGACGCTATAAGTCAGCTAATGCCATTAGATATTCCAGACTATATAGAGCCTATAAGTAATAACAAATCTTATTTGCTGGCTTTCTCAGATTGTCATTATGGAATTGAGATTGATATTAAAGACATATATGGCAATACAATTAACAAATATAGCCCTGAAATTTTTGAACAAAGAATGTGGCAAATGTTGAATAAACTTATTGACCATATATATAAAGACGAAATTACAGAGCTTAATGTTTGGGAGTTGGGTGACAGTGTAAATGGACTTCTCCGTTTAGATTCTCAACTAATGCACACTAAATATGGTGTTATGGATTCAGCAATTAAATATGCTAATTTTCTTGCAACATGGTTGTGTGAATTAAGTCATTATGTGAGAGTTAAGTTTCAAATGGTGATGGACTCTAATCATAATCAGCTTAGATTATGTGGTGCACCAAAGAACTCGTTTTCAGAAGAAAATGTTAGTAAGGTTATTGTTGAAATACTGAAAGCAAGACTTCTTGAAAACAAAAACATTTTGATAATAGAAAATGTTACAGGAAATAATTATGGGCTATTTTCTACATATTCTGTGTTGGGTGTTCATGGTGAAGTGAAGAATATCAATAATTGTCTTAACGAATTATCAAGGGCATATGGAACACAATTTGACTATTGCATCATGGGACATTGTCATCATGCTAATATGAAAGAAAATGGTCAAAATTCAGAAACTATTACTGTACGTTCTATGGTTGGTGTAGATAATTATGGAATGTCACATAATAAAGTATCTGATGTTGGTGCTTCGTTACTCACATTTGAACAAGGATATGGAAAGATTAGTGATATTGCACTAAAAGTTGATTGAGAAAGGGTGTTTAAATGTCGAAGAAAAGTATTAGTCGTGCAGAATTAATTAATAAAGTTCAAGCTGTTTCGGGCGAAATGTATATACATAAGTTGCCTAAAGCAGATTGTGAAAATATAATAAATTGTTTTACACAGAGTATTTGTGAACTTGTTGAAGCAGGTAAAACAGTAGAAATACTTGGGTTTGGAACATTTGAGGTATATGAAACTAAGGAAAGATATTTTGTTATGCCAGTAGGTAATAAAGTTATAAAGCCAAGTCATAGGAAAGTTAAGTTTAAGGTTGGTTCAGCACTTAAAAGGGCTGCTTATAATAGATAGTCAATTAATTAGAATAGAGGTATAAATGTATATTATAAATAAGAATTTTGAAAATGTTGACAAATTGGCTGAATATATATGTGATTTATATGCAGATAATAATAACTTTGTTGTGCTGTGTGATGATATAATTGCAAGTCATTTAGTCAAAAGATTTTTGCAGTTTTCGGAAGATACAGTTGCATACAGTGTTGATTTGGCATCACCTGAAATATCGGGTTATGTAGATGAATATGTAGTTTCTAATGTTAATGATGAATTATTTGTAGAATCTGCAAGGAGAAATAATAATCCAATAGGTATTTCAGATGAGATACCTGTACTTGTGCAGAGCGATTTTGTCAAAGACGATTATTATGACGAAAAATATATAGGAAATACTGTAATTAAATTTACTATTTCAGAATAAAGTCATAGCTTGTGCAAGCTACTTAATGCACTGATTGTACTAAGAGTACACGTTGGTTTGTCAACCTGAGAATGACGATATAAAAAAGACAAAAATGATTATCGTGTGTTGTGTTCACGATTAAAAAAATAACCAACTTGCGAAATATTCCTCTTACAGATAGAGGTTAAACGCTGTACCGTCACTAATCATTGACGGTATATCATTATATTAAGGTAATTACTTGATATAATGACCAATATGGTTTTCAAGGTCTTTTATCCTTAAAAAGACAAGCCCTTTGGGCAAAACATAGCGATAAAAAACGAGGAGGTGACTTAAATGGGAAGAAGTACAGTTTATAATAACATAACTTCCAAAGATAAAATTACAAAAATTAATCCTGAAAATATTTCACTTATGGAAGAATTTCTTGATTATCTTTCATCTGTTGACCGTGCACCGCAGACAATTAAAGGTTATAAGTCAGATTTACTTATTTTCTTTACATGGTGTTTAGAACAGTGCAACAATAAATTTTTTATTAAACTTACTAAACGTGAAATTGCGAAATTTCAAAATTATGCTATAAATGAGTGGCAATGGTCACCAAAAAGAATAAGAAGAGTAAAATCTACTGTTAGTTCTCTTTCAAACTATATAGAAAATATTCTTGATGATGATGAGGAGTTTATGGGTTATAGGTCTATTGTTAAGAAGATTGAATCACCTGCAAATGAGGCTGTAAGAGAAAAAACTGTATTATCAGATGAGCAAGTACAATTACTCCTTGACACTTTAGTAGGAAGAAAAGAATATGAACGTGCTTGTGCAGTTGCAATAGCAGCATTTTCAGGAATGAGAAAAGCTGAACTATTACAAATGAAAATGGACTTTTTTAATAATGACCATATCGTTTTTGATTGTTTATACAAAACAGATAAAGTGAGAGCAAAAGGGCGTGGAAGAATTGGTAAACAAATTAATAAATATGTTATGAAAAAAGTTGATATTTATTTAGATTTTTGGAAAAAACAACGTGAAGAATTAGGGATTAATTCTGAGTGGGTGTTTGTTTCCAAACAAAACGGAGAATATGTACATAGGGCAAGCCTTGACTCTTGGACAGATGAATTTTCTGAAATAGTTGGTGAAGATTTTTATTATCACTCATTAAGACATTATGTATGTTCTCAATTAGTCGGAGATTTTAATTTACCAACAGAGATAGTCAGAGAATTTTTTCAATGGGAATCTATTGAAATGATAAAAACCTATAATGATAGGTCTGCCGTTGATGATTTTGGTAAATATTTTACATCTGATGGTATAATCAAACAAGAAGAAAGTAAAGGATTTTCAGACTTGAAATAAGTATACAGGAAAAAGATATAGTACAAACTTTTGCGGAGTGGTGTCAGAAATACTGACTTCACTCTATTTTTATATGTACTAATTTATTTTGTAATAGAAGAAAGAAGGATTTATATTGCCATTTTACAAATATCATTGTGAAACTTGTAATAAGGATATAACGGTTTTCACAAAAATAACAGAATATGACCCACACGAAAAATGTGAAATTTGTGGCAACCCAATGAAAAGGAAAATTGAAGACATGGTGTCAGACTATGTTTGTAAATGTGGTGGCTTTTATGGAAAAACTTCACACTAAAAATATTGACATTATTATACCCTGCTATAATTCAAACAAAACTTTGTTTCGCACATTATCATCAATAGTCACGCAAACAATTTCAGACCAATGTAATATTTACATATGTGATGATTGTAGTTCGTGTAGCTATACAAACGATATTGATAATTTCAGCAAATATATCGATATAACATATTTGAGGTCAGAAACTAATCGTGGTGTTGGTATGGCAAGACAGATGGGACTTGACAACTGTAATAGTCCTTATGTTTGCTTTATTGATAGTGACGATACTTTTGCAAACTCATTATCTTTGGAGCTATTATATCAAGAGATTAAGAACAATCAATGTGATATTGTGTCTGGAAGATTTGTCAATGATGTAAGAAATACAGATAAGGTTAATATTTATGAATATTCTAAAGAGCTAACTTGGCTACATGGAAAAATTTATTCAAGAAAATTCATTGATGATAATAATATTCATTTTTCAGACCTAAGACTCAATGAAGATGGAATGTTTAATCAATGTTTTGCATTGAAAAACGCAAGAATAGGTTATGTGAATTATGATGTATATAATTGGATAAGCAATAGCGAAAGTTTGACAAGAAAAGATGAACCTCTTACACGTTTTAATATTCTTAAAAGTTATATTGATGGAAGTTTAAGAACTTATAATTATGCCGTAAATAATCAACCATGTAATCAAGAGGTACTTAATTTGCAAGTTTCTCATGCTTTAGTGTTGATTTATTTTTATTATAATGAAATTTCATTAACAATGACAAATGATTATGCGGAGAAGTATCTATATTATTGCAAACTTTTTTATAAAAATTGTTATTCTAATTTTACAGATAAAATTACTGACGATGAACTTAGAATAAGGTATCGTGATATTTTGTCATCTTCTGATTGTTATAAAAGTTATTTTCCAATCATTTCATTTTATGAATTTTGTGAAATAATAGGTAGCGAATAGTTGTGAGAGGAGGTGGCACTATGCCACAAAAAAGATTAGACCCAAAGAAAATAAAAAAGAAAGTTTGTGAACGATGTGGCAAGGAAAAACCTGTAACAGACTTTTATGTTGCTTCAAGTTCAAAGTATTCAAGTGACGGCAAATATGTTAATTTATGTAAAGACTGTATAAAAATTAGTTCGTATAATACAGACGGTTCACTTGATATGGACAAATTTAAAGAAAATTTAATGCGAATAAATAAACCATTTGTACCTACTGCACTTGAAACAGCAGTTTCAGAATCTCAAAGGGCAGTAAAAACAGGTAAAGGTAGAATAGATGTTATAGGCAATTATTTTAGAAATATATCATTCTTAGCACAATATTCAAGAATGGGATTTGTTGAATCTTTAAATGAGATTGAACGTGCAAAGGCAAGAGAAGAAGAACACAAAGTTAATAGTATAATTGCTACCGATAACACATTTAGCACTGATGATAGAACATACGTTAAACAAGTCGAAAATTTTGATGTAACAGATGACATTGTTGATTTATTCGGTGAGGGATATACCAAAAAACAATATAGATTAATGGAAAAAAAGTATCAAAAACTCAAAGAAAATTATGTGATACAGACTAACTTACACGAAGAAGCACTCGCTACATATGTGCGATTTCGTGTTAAGGAAGAAGAATGCACAGCTAATAATGATGTTGCTGGTGCTGACAAATGGAACAAAGCTGCACAAGAACAAGCCGAGAAAGCTAAATTAACACCTAAACAGCTTACAGCTGCTGATTTACAGAACGGTGTAACTTGTATAGCGGAAATATCTAAAGCTTGTGAACAGGCTGTTGACATTATAGATATATTGCCACGATATAGATATCAACCTAATGACGCTCCAGATTTTATTATTTATTGTTATGTTAATTATTGTAGAAAACTCAAAGGACTTCCGCAGTGTGAATATGAAGATATTTATAAATTCTATGATAAGAAAAAGGAAGAATATATTAAACAATATGGTGATGTTTATGGGATTTTTACAAATGACCCAAGTAAAAAAAATAGACCAAATATAACTGAATTTATAAAATTGCCGAAAACCTATGAAGAAGATAATGGTGATAATTAATGGCAAGTCAAAGAATATTAGATATAGAAAAAAATAGTATAAGTGTGTTTGGTCAACATTTACATAACTATTGCGATTTTATAAGCTTTTGTAGATTTTTCCCTGACCTGATGTTTGATTTAATGAAACCTGCAACTGGTGGAATTAACTTACATTTAGACCAACGAGTATTTCTAAGAACAGATGTAAGATTCATGAGTATGTATGGCACGTTTTCAAGAGGATATGCAAAAACATATAATGAAGTCCTTGCAATGATAGCTGTTGCTATAACGTTTCCCAATATAGAATTAGCATTATCAGCACAGACAAAAGAAAACGCAGCAGATTTGCTTGAAGCAAAATGGAATGAAATAACTAAACATTTCCCACTGCTTATAAATGAATTAGCTGAAAAGCCTAAATTTTCAAAAGGCAATGCTTTCATAAAATTTAAAAACGATTCAACAATAGATGTTATTGCTAACGCACAGTCTACAAAAGGACAAAGGAGAAAAAGATTAAAAATAGAAGAATCTGCACTTTTAAATAATGAACTATTTTCTGATGCACTTGAACCTGTTGTTGAAGTTTCAAGACTTACAACAGGCAAACTTGCAATAGTTGACCCTATGGAATTAAATCAGCAGATACATTTCTTTACAACGTCTGGATTTAGAGGTTCTGACGAATTTCAAAGAAGTATACAAATGCTTGATGACATGGAACAGTTAAAAGGCAAAATGGTTCTTGGTAGTAATTGGCAATTACCATGTTGGTATGGTCGTGGTAGTAGTAAAAGTCAGATATTGCAAAAGAAAAAGAATACTTCTGTTGTGTCATTTGCACAAAACTACGAGCAAGAATGGGTTGGTTGTTCAGACGGTGCTTTGGTTAATATTAATAGATTGTTAGGTTGTCGAAGTTTAACAAATTCTGTTAATGAAAATATAAATGATACCGATGAATATTACATGGGTGTCGATGTTGCACGAAGCCAAAAAACCTCAAACAATAAATCATCTGTTGTTGTTGGTCGTGTAAAAAGAAATACAAATAAGAGTAAAATTGTAAGTATAGATATTGTTAATATAATAAACATTTCAAACATACTTAATTTTACAGCACAAGCAACTAAGATAAAAAACATACAAAAAAGATACAACGCTAAAGTTGTAGTTGTAGATGGTAATGGCTTGGGTGCAGGTCTTATAGATGAATTGCTTAAAGATTCTTATGATACTGCAACTAATACAAGTCTTGGCTGTTGGGACACAATCAATGATGATAATATGCCCGAAATACCAAACTCCCCAAAAATTGTGTGGAATATGAAAGCACAATCATGTCAAAATGAAATAGTTACAACATTTATTGATATGGTTGATAGTAATAAATTAAGATTGCTTGAAAAGAAACAAGATAGTGATTTCAGTGAGGGCGAATGGGACGAATTTGATGATAAAGTAAGACCTTTTGTCGAAACAGATGCCTTGATTGAAGAAACGGCAAATTTAAAAATGAAACATTTGGCAAATGGCACTATCACAATTGATAAGGTTGTCAAAAAGATAGATAAAGACCGAGTGTCAGCTTTGATTTATATGCTATGGTATGTAAACAAATTTGCACAAGAAGTATGTAATTCAGATTATGATTACGCTACATTTATTAATTAGAGAGGGAGTGAATAAAAAGAATTGAGTGAAAATAAAGAAGAAAAAAATTCGTATGAATTTAACTCTTTTGCAGGACAAGGAATATATTCATATAATTACAATATTTTTTCAGACTATACATCAGAACAGATAAAAGCTATTCTTAATAACCCTATGGCAAATAACAAAGAAATAAGAGACCTTAGTCGACTTGTATACAATACAAATCCTATTGTATCAAATGCAGTTGATTATATTGTATCACTTCCCTGCTTATCTCATGTCATTACTTCAAACGGCAAAAGCAAAAAGAAATCCAAAGAGAATAAGCAGAAAGCCGAGAATGTGCTTTCTTTTATTCGTGACAAAGATATTATAAGAGATTTTTTGCTTAGAGATAGTCTTGACGGTGCTTGTTATTATTATCTTGAAACTGCAAAAATTGCACCTGATAATACTAAATTTATGTCTGATTATGACATAGAAAGTTTATATGAAATTAATTCATCAGATGTAAATGTATCAATGATACCTTTGCCTGTGGATTGGGTAAAAATTAAAGGTTATAAAAATAACAGACCTGTTATTGCTTTTAATCTTAAATATTTTACTGAATTTGAGGGTGAAAATGTTGTAAATAAATTGAAACGTTATCCTCTTGAAATTAGAAACGCCTATGAAAAATGGCATACAGGACAAGCAGTTGGTGATTGGGTTATATTAGATAATAACAAGACTGTTGTGCATAAGATAAAAAGTGACAGGCGTGAGCCTTATGGCAGACCTATTACTATTTCAGCACTTGTTGATATTTTCTACAATGATTATTTAACCACTACTAAGAGAAGTGTCTTAGGTGAAGTTAATAACAAAATCATTTATCAGACATTGCCAGAGGGTGAAAAGGGCAAGTGTTCGCTTACCAAAGACCAACAGCAGAATCAGCATACTATTGTGAAAAATGCAGTCATGACTAAAAATAATCATGGTGGTACTTCATTCTTTACCGTTGCGGCAGGAACTAAGATTGATAATATAGATACAAGTGTTGATGTACTCAACGAGGACATTGAGCCAAAGCTTAACTCTCGTATTGCTATGGGCTTAGGCTTTGCACTTGGATTGCTTGATGGTGAAAGCGGAAGTTATTCATCTCAACAGATAAGTTTAGAATTACTGTTTAGTAAGGTTTATACTTGGGTATCTGAAATTGCAGAGGAATTAACTTATGTAATTAATAAAAATATTATTAAAGATAGCAAAAATGAGATAGATATTTATTATTTACCTACAAGTCTTGTTAATAAAGATAAATTTGTTGGTGTTAGTAAGGACTTGTATATGGCAGGCAGTGGTAGTAAATCAGCATGGATTGCTTCTACTGGTTGGGATGTTAATGCTTATTTGTCGCTTATGGAAATGGAAGTATCAGAAAAATGGGATTCAAAATTCTTACCTCATTTAACAAGTTATACTTCGTCTGACAGTGGAGATAAGGCTAACCCTAATGATAATTTAGGTGGTAGACCAACAGAGGAAACCCCCACAAATGATAATACAATAGCTTCAAAATCTATAAATGGAAATAGCAATCCAAAACCAAGTACAAAATAATTGTTAATTAGAACACCTTTAGGGTGTTCTTTTTTATATACGCAGAAAGGCGGTGATATGGTGATATTTGAAATTAATAAAAAGCAAAACAAAAAAAATGGATATAAAAATTTTAGATTATCTTTGCTTGAAATACATGATGATAGTTGTGTTGTTGATGGAGTTGGGACTGAATATAACGATAATGGAATTACTTGGCTAAATAAATATATTGAAAAATATAAAGATACCCTAATTGATTCTGATGTTACAGTTGAGTTTGCCACAGATGATAGAACTGATATTATAGGACATGGTGAAACAGGCGAATTTAAAGACGGTATTCCTATATTGAGTAATGCTACTACAATAGGGCACTTTACAAAATCTTATATATCTGAAATTAAAGATGATAATGGGACTAAAAAAAATGTTCTTGTTGGTGAAGGTTACCTCGATTATATGCGTTATCCAGATTGCATTGATTTGCTGGAAGATAAACTTTCAAATGGGGAAACCGTATATGGAAGCGTAGAGATACTTAAAACAGGTGATAACGATAGTATTGTGTATGAAAATGGTTATAAGGAAAAAGGAAGAATACCATGTGAGTATTGTTTTTCGGGATATGCCTTACTTGGAATAGCCCCACCTGCTGACCATTCAGCACAATTGCTTGAACTATCAAGTTTAAAAGAAAACACAAATTCAAAGGAGGAAACAAAGACAATGGATGAGAAAACACTTGCAATGATTACTGATTCTGTAAAGTCAACTATTACTGAAATGAATAGTAAGACAACAGAATTTGAATCAACTATTGCAGACCTTAATGCTAAAATAGCAGAAAAGGACAAACAGATCGAAGAACTTAATGCAAAGGTAGCAGAAATGGATGCTTGTAAGAAGAAAGCTGAAAAGTGCGAAGCTGAAAAGGCTGATATTGAAACTGAACTCAATACAGTTAAGGCTGAACAGAAGAAAGCTGAACTTAATACTGCTATTGCTGATTTTAGCGACGCAGAAAAGGCTTATGCAAAGGCTGAAATTGATATTTTTAATGCAGAACCACTTACTTCCGAAATTAATAGCGTAACAGCTAAAATTTATGAGGGTATTGGTAAAGCTGCTAAGGTTGCAAAAGCAGAAGCTGAAAAAGTAATAGCTGAACAGAACTCAAAGAAAAATAGTATTGATATTTTTGCTGATGTAGACGAAGGAACTTCTGACGTTAGCATTGAATCACTCTTTTAATGAAAGGAAGGAAATAATATGATTAAATTTTATGAAATCTCACAGATTGAAAAGCTCGCTGTTGGAGACGGCACAATTAAGGCTAAGACAGGTGGAACGAAGAATGGCTTTGTAGGTTCAATTTCTGCTGGTGTAGTTGCTAATGCTTCTACTGATGGTGCAGGACTTAAACTTTTTGAGAACTATGGTAATGGTGATGACGCTTATAGTGAGTTTACAGTACCAGCAGGTGAACTTATGACTGCTTGGGATTTGGCTGTACAGAAGGGTAAGAATGTTCAGGTATCACCTGAAAGTATTACATACACAGGTGCAGTAAATTATGCAAGTATTTCAGCAGGTACAACTCTTATGGGTGCAGGTACAGACGGAAATCTTGCTGTTATTGCTAATGCTGCTGGTATTACAGCAGGTGGTGTTTACTTTAAGGTAAATAAGAAAATTAACTTTGGTGGCAATGGTGTTCTTGCCGAAGTAGTAGTAAAGTAATAAAGGAGGAATAGAATAATGAATACATCTTTTGAAATGAATAACACAAGACGTGATAGTGATATTGCTCTTGATAAGGAAATTAAAGCAACTTCCCCTATTGTCGAGATTTTTACAGCAGATGTACTTGGCAAAGATTTATCTAAATATGGTAAAAAGGTCGACGCATATATAAAGCATATGTCTACACTTGGTGATGGAATTGCTTGTGCAGATTCTAAGGCAATCGCAGAACTTAACACAATTAGAAAATTAGCTGTTAAACCACTCCTTGAAGCTGAAATTCAGATGCTTGGTGTTTATGGTTCATTTGAAGCACTTGGCTTTGACGAGTCCATTGAAGTTGATAGTTATGATTTTGTTGGAGATAAGGCGAGAGCACAGGCTAATAATTCAGATGTAGTATTTGCAGGAATTAAAAGCAATAAATATCCTGTTGGTACACAGACTGTTAGTGGTGGATGGGCTACGGATTATAGAAGACTTCAGCTCGGAGATACCTCAAAAGAAGCAGAAGGTATGCAACAGACTCGTGTTGATATTATCAACAAGATGAAGAAGCTTATCATGGAAAACGCTTATAAGTCTATTAAGAACGCTGAAGGTGTTAAGTATTTCTTTGAGGGAGCTGGTCTTACAAAGGCAGGTGTTGATGGCGTTATTTCTAAGGTTAGAAGGCTTGGTAATGCTGTAACAGTGATTGGTGATTATTCGCTTCTTTCACAGTTCACACCTTGGGCTGGATATAACTCTGAATTTACATATGGTAGTTCAAGATACGGTTATACACAGGGTATTGCTGCACAGGATTTGGCTGATATTCGTGCTAAGGGTGTTCTTGGTGGATATAATGGTGCTGCTCTTGTTGAAATGACAAACCCATATGATTACGCAACTAAGATTTCTGATGGCACAAACTTTGACACAATGCTTGATTCAGGTGTTGGTCTTGTTGTCCCTACTGGTGTAGACTCACCTATTAAGAGCTGGACAAAGGGTGGATTGACCACATTTAGCGGTAATGATGTCACAACTGGTCATGTTCTTACAAGATTTGATATTGAGTTAAAATTGCTGACTCCGCATACTGAAATGTGTGCGTAAAAATAAGTATTTAATTGCTGGGAACTCTTAAAGCTATACATACCACAACGCAATGATGAAATATGCGTAAACGTGATGGTAACGAAAGTAAAAAGAAATGTATAGATAGTGCAAGGTTAAACCCTAAACACTTTTATAATAGACAATCAGCAACTAAGCCTTGAATAAAGGAAAGTTCAACGACTATCCCAAAAGGGAGTACACCTAAGTAGGTGGAAATGGTACTTATCGTATTATTACGATAAAGATATAGTCTGACCTTCTATGGAAACATAGAGAAGTTCATAAGAGAACTGGTAGAGATTAACGACCTCTATTGAACATAGTGTGCAACAGATGTGACCAAAGGTAAAGAATTTATGCTCGGAATGATAAGCGATACTAACCTTTAATAAAATTTATTAAAATATAAAATTGGCTACTGCAAATGCGGTAGCCTTTATTTATATTTAGTCGAATGGTGATTTATGAATATTTTTTATTGTTACTCGTATAAATTGTCTTTGTTTATTCGTTCATTTGGATTGAGATATATCTCAACAGATGTTAACGTAAATACAAATCAACGTTATTACACATTTGAAAAATCGGAACGATTAGATAAAATTATACAACTTTATAACGAAGTAAAACAAATTTAGTTGATAAGGAGAAAATGAATGGCAAGAACTACAACAAATAAAACTACTATTAGTGAAGATACAATTGAGGAAACAGTATCTAATAAAAAATTAGATATGGATGAAAAAATTGTTCTTAGAAGTATTGCTAATTGGACAGTAGGCTTCAATAAAATAGAATCTATGGGTGAAGTAAATATTAATGCTCATGGTACAACAAGAATACCGAGAGCAGAAGTAATTTCACAGTACGAAAATGGTAATAAACTAATTGTAGGAAGCGGGAATGGTAAACACGCAACAATTTATATTGATGATAAACCTACACGAGATTATCTTGAATATCAAGGAGAGCTAATTAATAAGAAACTGATTACTCAGATTTTTAACATTGAAGGTCTTAATGATTTTAGAGAAAAAATAAATGATACAGTGAAAACAAGGGCTGAAAAACTTTTGCTTATTTCGCTTATTCGTGAATGCAAGTTTAATGACTTTAATAAAATTCGTGAGTGTGAAATCATATGCGGAAAAAACGTATAAGAAAAGGAGTGTGGTAATATCGCACATACTACATACGCTGATGTGGTTGAGGTGTTTGAAGCCACATTTGAAGCAAAAAAAATTATAGATTCGACACTTGTTCTTAAATGGTTTAAAATGGCACTTGATGAATTTTCGGCAGAAATTGAACCTTTAGTTTTTGATTATGAGAATAATTATTTTATTTATTTAGATGCAGAGGGTAATGAAATAGAATTGCCACATTTGTACACACAAGTATTAGGTTTTACAATTAAGAGATTATATTGTGAACGTCAATACGACAAAATCATTAAGCGTACAAACATTATAGGCAAAGATATTACGATTAATAATACTGATGCAGATAAGAAAAATGCTAAGGCAGAATTAGATTATGTTGATTATTCAATAGGAGATTTTTATGCAAAATTAAAGCCATCTGCATATTTGTGAGGTGACTAAATGAGTACACAATGGTATTTAATAGATTCTCCTTACTATACAGAGGGTGACGAAACAAATGAATTTAATTTTGACAGTGAGCTTGGTTTTAATGATATGCTTTCTGATACCCCTTTGGGTAGTACAATTACATTGTGCAAAGGCGATTATAACATTGACACAAATACCTTTGAAATCGAAACCGAGATAAGAGGCATAGTGCAAAATAATAGTGTTGACACTGTAATTAAAGAGTGGGAAAGACAATTGCTTGTTCCTATTGGCACTTTGTTAGATTATAAATATGTAAGGTATCAAGGTAGTTTGTGGCTCATTATGGGGAAACCAACGAACAATAAAATGTATGAAAAAGTTGTCTTATATATGAGTAATTATATGGCTAAATGGCAGAATGACGAAAAGAAAATAATTTATAAACCATTTTTTGTACAAAATGCTTCACAATATAATTCGGGAGAAAATGCAAACAAGACTTTAACAATAGGATATAATCAGTTATTAGTTTATTGTGCTATTGATAATGATACAATAATTTTCAATCGCAATAAGCGTTTGTTTATAGACTATAACACAGTTAAACCAACTGCATATGAATCTACGAGAGTAGATACTGTTAGTTATTCTTTTGCGGATAGTAGGTCAATGAATATTATATTTACTGAAACACAACGCAATGATAAAACAGATAATGTTGAACTTATGTTGTGCGACTATTATGAACCCAATACTGATGTAACAGATTTTGAAATTAAATATGTTGGAAAGCCACAAATTCGTGCTGGTGGTGCTACTAAAACTTTTAGTGTTAGTGTGGATAACACAGCGACATGGAATATAAATTTGTTGCCATCTCAAACGGATTATGTAATTATGACTTGTAGCAATAATCAATGTAGCATTAAATGCTTAAATAATATTAATCTAATAGGAAGTTTATTTAAGCTCACAGCGACAATAAATGATGCGTCCGTAGATTTAATAGTTGCGATAGTAGGAGGTGTATAAATGGCAAATTCGGTTTTTGTATCTAATACAAAAAATAAAATAATGTCTGAACTTCAAAACAATGAATTATTTCTCGATGTGCTTGACACAACAGAGGAAGAACGTGAGGACTTAGTTTATAATAGAATTTTTCCTTTCTTGTACATACCTAAAACCATTGAAACTGTTACTTCTTATGTATGTGTAGATTGTAGCATTAATACTACATACACAAACAGTAGATATGCTTTTGCGACCATTATTATAGATGTTATTGTGCATCAAGACCATATGCAACTTGATATGGCAGGTGTGTCTAAAACAAGGGCAGATTATTTGTGCGAAATTATTGATAAAATGCTTAATGGCAGAGATGACTTTGGTGTTGGAGAATTGGTGTTGCTTAAAAATACACCAGATAGCGTTGCTTCGACAGGTCTTAGATATAGACGATTAATTTTTGAAACCAAAGATTTGAATAATGGGTTGTGTGATAGATAGTGGCTATTAAACGAAAGAAAGATGAAATCAAGTATTCTGTTAACGAGGAATTGCGTACATATCGAACTGGTGAGTATGTCATCAATGACAAAATAATTATTAAAAGCCCTACTTTAGCTGAAATATGTGACTATGGTGAACATAGCTTTCTATCTGCAATTATCAATTTGACAATGACTTCAAGTGATTGTATTTATGAACTTTCACAAGTTGGAATTGATTGGGAAGAAATAGACGATATGAGTATGTTTGCAATATCAGTAGCTAATTATGATGAAGTGGCTTGCAAGATGCTATTTAAAAATTTGTCTTTTGCGGATTTTGAGCGAAAAGTAAATCTCACAAATGGTGAAATATATCTTGAAGATACTAAGCATGATATTATTATTGACAGAAATATACAAAGCTATATTGCAACTTATTTTAGAAAACTGTTGGGATTGAAATATAATCGTGTCATTGCAGGAAATGAAAGAACAAAGAGAGTGTTAATTGACGATGCCAAAAGAGAATTTGAAAGGTCTAAAAGAAAAAAAGTTAATTCTTTTTTTAAGCCTCTGATTTCAGGTATGGTCAATTCAGATGGATTCAAATATACCTATGAAAACATATGGGATATTAGAATAGATGTCTTTATGGATTGTGTTAGAAGAATACAGCTTATTAAGGACACAGACAATTTATTAAGAGGAATTTATAGCAGAAACGTTGATAATTCTTCAATCAAACAAGATGATATTGATTGGATTAAAAATATTTAATTCAATCTTTTTTTGTCTAAAATTAAAGGAGGAAAATAAATGGCTATTAATGTTGATTCGCTACTTATTGAAAAGGTAATATCGGCAACAATGTTTAATTCTAATGGTTCTGCCAGATGGAATTTGATTGATTGCGAAAAGCCTAAGATAAGCATTACAGCTTCATCAAAAGAAAAGAAAGATGGTATGGGTGTTCCTATTGCCACTTATTACTATGGAAAGAAAGCTGAAATTTCGGGTGATAACTCGGTATTCTCACTTGGACTTATTGCTGCTCAGTCTGGTACAGAAAAGGAAGTTGCTGCTGTTGGCTCAACAATAAAGACACCTAAGCGTGAATCTATCGTTGTTGGTGCAGACAGCAATGGTGATGTTAAGACTACTATCGTTTTGGAGGAAATTCCTATCGGAACAACTGGTTCAGAAGTAAAGTATATTTACAAGATGAATAAAAACAAGACGCTTGGTACTTGCTATACAGCAGCATCTACTGCAACTGCTACAACTTTTACTATTGCGGCAGCTACAAAGACAATTACATTGCCAACAGATTCATCTATTACTGCTGAAAGTACATTTGTAATCTTCTATGATTATGCTGCTACTTCTGCTTGTAAGGTTGAGTCCGTATCAGATACAATGCCATCTGCTGGTAGGTTCTGTATGTATGTTCTCTTCAATGATATCTGTAATGCTGATGTTAAATATGAAGGCGTTGTTGAGTTCCCTAATGCAACTCTTTCACCAGAGTGTGACATTGGATTTGATACAGAAGATACATATTCATGGAAAATTTCAGCAAACAAAGAGTATTGCTCGGCTTCAGGAAATCTATTCAATATCTTTGTTCCAGAATAAGAGGTGCTTGTATGCAGGTAACTGATAAGTGCCAAGTTTGTGGTAAAGAATATAAGTATTGTAATAAATGTAATGACTATCATAATTGGCGAGAGGTTTGCTGTTCGTCAGAATGTTACAAAATTTATTTAATAATTACTCAACATAGACTTGGAATTACAGACGATTCTGAAACTGTAAAACTATTAAA
>LAHS01001827.1_pt1 | contig 18071 bp, 16 predicted proteins | sample 329651 | NCBI WGS metagenome assembly LAHS01 (sample SAMN03275699, study PRJNA271635) | activated sludge metagenome | isolation source: sample C-1 Sludge from hydrolytic chamber (first chamber) of Anaerobic... | reverse complement strand
TTATAAGAAATAGCCAATATTAAAATAAAAACTACTATAAAAACAGGAAGACGGCGAATTAAATCAAAGATTATAGTAGTGAGAAAAAGGCAAGGGAGAAACCACAATACAACATTAAAAAAATAAGGAAATTCACAACTACTATTCATTGGATATAAAATATTGCAAAATTGCCCCAGATATGTCACATCACTCCTTATCGGCCGAAATCTTGACTCCAAAAGCCACCAATAAACGAAACTTAAAAAAGCGAAAGAATAATAAGGTATAAGGATATTCATAGATTTCTTCAACAAAAAGTTTTCTGAGCGATGGTGGAATATTCCTGAAATAAAGAAAAACAAAGGCATGTGGAATAAATAAATCCATGTACCAAGATTCGTGTTACGCGTTATATGACCAAGTACAACTAGACATATTCCAATGCCCTTCATAATATCATAAAATGATATCCGAGCAGACAAGCAATTTTCCATTCACTATCTATTTACCAATTTATTATATAGCTGGATATATCCGTCAACTGTTTTTTCATCACTATATTTCACGGCCTCTGCTTCAAATAACGCATCATTAAATTCCAAGTTCTCATCATAGAAACGATTAAGCAGTGAAATTAAACTTTCTATATGAGAAGGGTCAAAACTATAACCCAGCCCCTCTTTTATCAATTCAGTCATGCCTCCACGTTCGGACACTATCACTGGGCAATGAGCAGCATAGCTCTCAATAACTACTCGTCCAAATGGCTCATGCCAAAGGGATGGTATTATAAGCAAATCTATGCTGCTTAAGAAAGTCGAGTTATTTTGTTTGCCCACAAAAACAATATCCCTATCCTCAAACAAACGACGCAAGTGGTCAACATAGTCTTTATTTCCTTCTCCAGCAATCATAAGCTTATTGCTTCCATGATGACTTCGCAGAAAAGCTTCACATAATAATTCTACACCTTTTTCTGGAGAAAGTCTTCCCATAAAACCAATTGTATTCCTTTTCTGTCGTACTCTTCTATCCGCCCTGACATTCACACTATTATAAATAACTTCCCGATAGCTAGCCTTATCAAAATACCCGAATGAAAGATGCTTGTTAAGAATAAAGTTGCTAATGCCCACAACCGCATCAACGTGAGAAGATCTCCACTTCTTGGCTATCGAATACATCTTACAAATTGTACACTGCTTTTCGCAGTTTTTGCCACGTCTAAACATTGTCTGCTGCGGACAAAGAAGGTAATAATCCCTCAGAGTGTGTACAACAGGGATTTGCAAACGATATGCTATATCCCATGCAACGACAGATATTCCGCATATGTTGCTCGTATTTACTATATCCGGTGCCAGCTGCAAAAGAAGCTTCTTTATTTTTTCTTTAAACAGAACATTATAAATATCAATAAAATGCCAAAGCGATTTTCTAATAATATTTTTATCTCGCTGTGGGAATCGCCAATAAATGTTACGGTTGCTTATCCGATAAATAGTGACACCATCTTGAACTACAGTTTCGTCACGTTCGGCAGTAGTGATCACCGACACCTCATACCCCCGCTTTGCTAACCCCTTTGCTTGCAGTGCAACAGATACTTCTGCCCCACCCAACACATAGGGAGGGTATAAAGTACATATAATAGCAATTTTCATTTTATGATTGTGCTATAAGCCGATTATAGGTCTGAAAATACTGAGTGGTTATAGTACTGAGTCTGAAGTCCAACATATTACTAAAGCCCTTATTTACCCATTCATCATAATTTCTCCATGCTTCCTCATAACCCTCGCGAATAGATTCTATGGAATATGGATTCACATAAACCACACTGTCACGTCCGACCTCATTCATAGGTGGTATGTTACTCGTAACTATAGGGCGGCCCACTCCCTGGCCTTCTATAATCGGCATACCAAATCCTTCATAGGTTGAAGGGAAGTTTACAATGTCACATTTAGTATATTCCTCATGTATCTGCTCATCTGTCAAATCAGCAGTAACCGAATATTTAATTTTAGATTCGATTAGCTTGGTCTTCTGGGCCTCAGATAAATGTCCAACGATCCGCAATTCCCAGTCAAGTCCTTTCATAGCATCAATTGAACGTAGGAGATTCTTATTTGGCTTTGTGCCAATATGAAGCAACCGCGGTCTTTCATGATCTTTTGGCCGAGTACATGGTACAAATTCACAACCAACCGGATTCCATATCGTTTTTACCATATGTTTTACAGAAGGCAGCCATCGGATTATCTCGTCCTGTGTCTTATATGAAATACATGTAATCAAATGGGCTTTCTTCAATGTTCTGACAAACATCCAATACCGCATCAAACCCTTTGGATTCCATAACGAACTATCTTGCATATAGTTCAAGTCATGTACAGTCATCACCACTTTAGCTTCTTTCGCTATAAAGGGTAGCAAGTAATGCTCCGTACCTGTAATATGAATTATATCATAATGGTGACCTTTAAGATAAGCTTTTGTTGCTATTATATTCTTCAATAGTACCCAAGGGTGATATCCCCTATTAGGGATATAAAAATGGTCCACAGCAGCATACTTCTTCATCTCCTCCTCTATCGGACGGAATACTTTTCCGATAGAGAAGCCCATACCCTCGTTTCTATATAAGAAAAGGACCCTCATTCTCCTAATATCTTTTTTGTGTAATAGCTTACCTTATAAAATAATATCAAAGCTTCTACAATTATGCGATTGAAAGATGAGTAGTTGCGAAGGTAGTACGCCATGCTTTCGATACGACATTTCTGTAAAAAAGTGGACTTAATGTCCTGACTTGAGTTGGCTCCCAAGTGAATTAGGCTCACATTGGGTAGTAGGCAGCATTCCATTCCCCTCTCTCTAACCTTTACACCTAAAATATCCTCCTCGTAATAAAGAAATGTGTGGGGATCAAAAAAACCTATTTCCTCAAACAGCTTCATAGGTACCATAAAGCAAGCGCCCGTGATCAGTTCTGTCTTAATAGGGTGTGTCATATCAAGTTTTTTTATATCCAGATAATTAGACATAGCTTTCCTTCGAATAGATCCGATATGACGCATACCTGGTACCATAGAAATAAAGTGATGTAGATTCTTTATGTTCCGGGCACAACTTAAATCTATTTCACCATGCCTACCATATAGTAAAGGGGCAACCATTGCTACTTTAGGGTGCCCTTCCAGATACATACGCATCGGTGTAAGAATTGGTTCAGTGAAAAGGACATCAGTATTAAGTACCATAACATAGTCAATAGAAGCGTCCAAACTCATCAAACGCAAAGCTACATTATTCCCATTACCATACCCTAAATTAGAATCTGTACGAACATAAACATATTTAGGATACTCTTGTTCTGACACTATCGATTTCCAATCTTCTATATATAAAAACTTATCACAGAGACCACGAATATAATCCAGCGTTTGCGTGTGCTCGTCTATCCGCGAATGGTTATCGACTAAAAAAAGTTTCCACTCGCTTTGATCTGGCATTCGAAGCAAAGACTCTATACACGCTCGTGTATCCGAGAAGTTATTATAATTAAGTAAAACTATCCCTATCATTTCTGCTCCATCACTATTTTTAGCATTCTCTCCACCGTTTCATTATTTGAATAACCAGACCGAAGACAACGTTGATACCCAGCTTCAGCTATAGCATTACGCTCCACATCATGTGAAAGATAATATTTACACTTCCGCAACATCTCTTCATCATCATTAAAGAATTCTGCCTCTTCACCCTCCTTAAAAAGTTGTAGGTGTTCAGATGTGCGTTCACCAAGCATAAATCCCCCACAAGCAGGAATCTCCACACTGCGCGTTGTCTGAAGATCAAAATTGATTTTTCTTAGGAAGCACAAACAAATCTTGAAAGCCTTAAATGACTTGGCATAGTCCTCGTTGTACAATGGCTTATCCTCAATCCTTAGATTAGGGCTTATATTCTTATACTTATGCCATCTCCTATCACCAAAAACCCTCACATTGATGCCATGCTCTGCTAGATAAAGAATACTCTTACAGCGCTCTGGTTCCCACATTCCTACAAATCCGACATCTCCACCAAGCCTGTTCCGATCTTCACTAGTGAGATTACGAGGATAATGGAAAGTTGATTCATAAGCATTATTTACAAAATACACATGTCTTGCTCCCATCTGACAAAGCCCTTCCATAGCATATGATTTAGTGGTAAAAACCACATCATAATACTTCAGGCCGTCTATGTATTGTTTCGACTGATTATGACGTAACGTCATAGTGTCAGGCGAATAACTTACCAATTTAGTACTTGGAGCCTTTTGCTTGATATACATTAACGTATCGGGCTCTATCGTTATACCTTTATCTATCCATACTACGTCATACCTGAAATCATCCACAGCCTTCCTTATCTGTCCATTCGCATTTACTTTATCAGGCAATTTGATAGGAAGTCCATAGAGAAACAGGTGATATCGAATTCTAAATGACAAGGATAATGGAGCGTATGTATCTATAACATCGACCCTGTCCACACAACTTTGTAGTGCATTATTACGATGTACACAAGTGTTACTCACACCGTTCATCTTACCTATTGACAGTATTCTCATCGTTAATCTTATCTGAAACTTTTGCTAATCTTACACGTCCTGGTATTTGAGATCCAATGAGCAATATAAAGAACATCGATGCAAAACCAGAAAATTGGTCAGAACCAAAAGCCCATAATATTTTACTTAATAAAAGAAGGAAAGCCGATAGGAAAATGATGTCATGTTGATGGTAGAATTGTTTAAGACAACTAACCAGAAATAGTCCATATAACACAAGAAACACCAAACCGTAACGCATGATATGTGCCAAAAAAGCGACGTCTAATGTATCAATCTGATGCTGCATGGGTCTTCCGTTGACCAACGTTGTAGTTCCAAATATAAAATTAAACTTTTTTATAGCTGGCGAACTTTCATGTATGGCACCAACTCCAAATACAGTCCTCCAGGGATTCTCAAATAGATAAGTCATTTTTTCTCGTATCATCAAAGCCCGAAAAGCACCTGTTCCCTCATTATAAATCACACTATTATCATAATTTAGTATACTTACATCACCTTCTATAATCCTCTTAGACATATTCAACTCGCTCAACACATTCGCACGTGCTCGGATTTGATTACTTAGTTGATACGTTATAATCGGTATGGCGGCAGCCAATACTATAGCTCCCGAAATCACTAACTTACGATACTGCCAAATCCGTTTTGAAACCATTAGATATATCAAAACAGTTAAAACGGTTGTTATCATATAGCCACGACCCATAGAACCAACAATCATTCCCGCAAAAAACAAAATCCACAGAATCCTGTGCTTTTTACTATTTTTTTCAAACAAATAGTAGAAAAACATAACTTGCGTTAAAAGAGGGTAATTGTAGCGAGCTATTTTTAAATTCATGAAGCCTGCATTAATATCGGAATCTCTAAGAATTCCATTTATGCCTAAAAACTGAAGATAGAAAAAAATACCAGTTATAATTGTTAGAATTCGCAGAACCCTAAAAGCAGACTTTATATCCTTGAATGGTATTTGCTTAAAAACAAAATAAGAAAGCAAAAATAAATCTGCGCGAAACAGAAGCAAAGTAAATTTGAAACCTTCTATATCTAATAACGAGGTGGATAGGCATATAAATCCTACATACAGAATCAGCCATAAAATTCTCTTACCAATAACATCATCTTTTACATTAAGGCTCCTTATGATAGAAACGAGGAGTATCAAAATAGTGGCAATACCAAAGTCCTGTTCCTTGAAATCTACAATGGGGAAAAAACCACTTCCGCCACTGACAATAAAAAATAGAGCTACTATAAACTTAACATATTGCTTGGAAAGGTAAGCATATACTGCATAAAGCGATATAATAGTATAAATAAGAAAAAAGATTGTCGTCATAAGATGAACTTTAATTCCGTGAAGATATATAGTGCATTCTCCCGTTATACTTATCACATAAACATACGTTTAATATTGTTATCATACCGCTTAGCATAAGCTGTCCAAGTCATCTGTGCAGCCCCATCTCCTATATAACAATCTACACCTTTATTATAACAATCCATAGCCTCACGTAGTGCTTGCGCTATAGCACTAGAAGTAAAGTCCTGAATAATTCGTATATTCTCCGGGACATCTACCATCTGTTGCAAATCTAAGGCCCCGCTATTTATACTACCCACTATAGGCATATCCATACTGATTGCTTGTGCTTGTACGAGTGCTAATCCCTCCTCTCTGGATGGAAGCAAAAAAATCTTGGCTTTGTTATAATATTGTTTCAACTCAGAGAAGCTCACTTGTCCAATGTGTGTAAATTGGTCTCCCTCCGGGAAAGGAACATCCACTATATTCCCTATATGGAGGAAAGAGTATCCTGTCATTTTTATGGCATCTTTTACGAGATCACACCCCTTGCGGTAGCACCACAACCCAATCATTACTACATCAAATTCCTTTTTTACCGATTTATCAGGTTTAAACATTGTGAGGTCTGCTCCAAAAGGATTTAACAACAGCTTGCTCTGAGGGTAACCATGCTTCAAGAAACTGTTATACACATGAATAGAAGGCACAGAGATAAAATCGGCCTGGCTGTAGCTTTTCAACTCCCTCTTGATATCACCTGCAGACACTGGATTTGCCCTTCCAATCGTCTTGATTGAGTCCAAGATGGCGTATTGCTCTTCTATGTGCATGCTTGCCCGTTCAATAATCACCTTGGCTCCTTGTGCCTTGGCCCTTTCAACAGCATAAAGAAATGTCCCGCTCATGGCTATACACAAGTCACATTCTCTCATCATTATGGCAGTGAGGTGGTCTTCCATCCAGATACGCAGGGACTTTGCCCATTCTCTCCCCCTGAACAATCTACGCTCCAATACTAAAAAAGGGGTCAACATAAGTCGATGTGACCGACAGTTTGCCTTGGGTACCCCATATTTTACTGCTTGAGAATTGGAGACAAAAGAATAGTAACGCACATCATACCCCAGCTTGTGCAATTCACGAGCCATATCCACAGTTTGGAAACGCCCGGGGGAAAGTATATTTATCTTCATCGTTTGTATATCCATGTAAAGAATTAACTTAAGATACTAGATTATATGAACTATTTAGACGAGCAAACTCGTCTGCTTAGGTTTTTTATTTTCTTTAACAAAGCATCAAAGATGATCTTCTGTTCAGCAAGCGTAAGACCAACAAAGAAACATGTTAACATTGCTATCGCTTCTATAGTTAAAGTAAAAATCAGAAACTTGGGGAAGGCTTTTAATCCGTTAAGAGAATATTCCAAGAAGAAAGCACAGGTAAACACAATGCTTCCTGCTAATATATCTCGTAACAACACATGCTTCATGTAAGACCTTGAATCTATATCCGCAGTTTTTTGTCCCATGTAAACCACAATGCCCACACTTATGAACGTAAAAAATATCATCACATAATAAACAACGATAGGACTGCGAAGTATGAGCAATGTCACATAACAGAATATGACCGTAATTATTTTATTCAGAGATAATAATGAGAGATATCGCTTCACTTTTCCCGTCGACAGAATAGCAGAATGAACAAGTCCTCCCAAAGTGTCAAAGAATGTTATAAGTAAAATTAACCGGACAAAAGATACCGTTAAATCCGGATACATTCCTTTGCCCAACCAAATGTCTAACAAAAAAGGGATTTCGTATAATACTGGAACGAAGGTCAACATCAGCAAGAAAAAAGACATCTTACTTGTAAAGAATACCATCTTTTGATAAGAGCCAAGATCTTGAGCCGCATATTTCTTTGTAATAGCAGGAGAGGCCGCCCTGTGAAAATTAGACACCAATCCCGCCAACTGTCCTCTCACCTGTACTCCTATAGCCCTGGCTGCATTTACAACAGGGCCAAAAAACTGGTTCAGCAAGAGGTTTACCCCCTGGTCCAAAACCATATCTGCCATACCATTGGTAAAATTCCATCCCGAATAAGCTACTATACTACGCGCCAATCCTATATCCATCTTTTGCCATTTGAAATCGTTGAAATGCTTTGTGCAGTATGACCAATAAATCAACAGCATCATCAAAGATACCAACATATTGAGAAAAGCATACATGACCAATTTATCTGAAGATGTATGTACCAACGATAAGACAACACTCAGTTTGCAGACACCTTCTATAATACTTGTCCAAGTATAAATAGACATTCTTTCATACGCAAGAAACGAAGCACTGAATGGAATTTGGAGGAACATCCAGATAGCGGACACCACCGACCATTGAAAGACATAAAAGGCGGCATCCCTGCGGTTAGGAGGTATGTTAATCTTGTTCTCCAAAAACCATACACCAAGTGTTTCTGATAAAAGCAATATCACCAATGCAATAACAACGAACAACAAAATGGAAATTGTGAAAACCATTTTTCTCCGCTGCACATTGCCACTACCTATCTCATAGGACAAGAATCTTGTTACCGCAGAAGATAGGGACGAATTGATAAAGAAAAAAAAAGTAATAAATCCAGCAACTACATTATAGATACCATAGTCTACAGCTCCAAGAGTTCTAATGACCACACGAGAGGTGTACAATGCAATTATCATTAGGACAAACATCCTAACGTAAAGATACAATGTATTCTTCGCCACTACCGTATTACTGCCCATATTTAATAAAAGTGGCAAACCTTACCATTAAATTCATACACCAAATTAACTGGTCTCTGACCGATTTCCTTAGCAGGAATACCGCCCACCACCGTAAAAGGAGGAACATCATGAGTCACAACCGCACCAGCTGCAACAACCGCACCTTCGCCAATTGTTACCCCATGCAAAATCGTTGTACGCGGACCCAACCATGCCCGGTTTCCAATATAAACAGGTCCGTGGTTCTGTTCCGTACTCGAAAAATGAGGATCTCGAAGGTCGTGCTGTTCGGTCCAAATATGTACTTCTGTAGAAAGATTTACATTCTCACCGATGAAAATGCCAAGACGCGCGTCTAACCTGCAGTCATCTCCGATGATAGAGCCCCGCCCTATGTGTAAATCAACGGCATTGCGAATTTCAGCACCTCCATGTATCACGGAATATCTTCCCATATCGACAAGATAAATATACTTATAATAAAACCGTCGTATATGATTGGAGTATATATTTCCTATCCAGCGAATTGCAGCACGCTCCTGAAAATTATCAATCTTCAATTCTATCCAGTTCAGTTTATTATGCCTACGCTTTTTTACCGATACTGAATACATCAGCGGCGTTAACAACAGTAATATAAAAAAACGAAAATATGCAACTGTCAAGACAAGGGACAATATATATATAACTTCAATACTCATTATTATTCAGATAAATATTTGTGTCAGCCACGTTTGAAATAAAAGTGTATCGTAGGATAAAAGTAAGCCTGTGGCAAGTTGCAGATAAAGCAAAATTAAATTATGAAACACGATTATATTTTACCCTTGCATTCCTCATTATAAAATTCTCTCATTCCTTCCATCATAGGAGTCATCTCAATATCGACGTAAGATAACATCTGCGAAGTATCCAAAACCACATTGGAAACATCAACAGGCCGTGCATCAACATAATTAATCTTAAAGTCTTTACCAGGAATGATTTTCAGAAATGCTAAGACATCATTTACAGAGTATCCACGACCACTTCCAAGATTTACTGCTACATTCTCCACTCCCTTATCAATCAGCTGGAAAAAAAATTTTGCCAAATCATCTATATAAATATAGTCACGGATAGCAGACCCATCACCCCATACATCGACGGGATTATCCTGGAGTATTCTCCCAATAGCCACCGCTACGACCCCTTGTTTGCCATGAATGTTTTGCCCATGGCCATAGGGATTAGATGGCCTCAGTATGAGATATTTCAATTTTTCTGTTCGATTTTTAAACAGGATACTATTTTCCATCATTTGCTTTGACCAACCATAATACGAGATAGGCCTCTGCTCATCCTTTTCGACAAAGGGCTTCATCTCGTTACGATTTCCATAGACAGTACCACCCGAGGAGAAATACACAAACTTAACTTGATTACGCGCACAAAACTCCATAAGGCGGATACTCGGAAAAATCATGTTCTGATACTCATTAATAAAATCCTCATAAGTACTACCGGGAATGAGTGTAGAAACCAGATGAACCACAGTATCAATCTTGAAATTACGAATGCAACGCTCTACAACCTCAATATTTGATAGAGACTCCCTGAATACCGTCACTTTGAGATTATCTAATCGGGAAAGATTAGCTTTTTCCGGTTCCAATACAAAAACTCTGTAATCTGCACGATTCACAAATTGCTTAACAAGATAAGAACCTATAAAGCCGGCACCACCAATAAATAATATTCTTATGATTTTAAATTTCTTTATTCACATTTGATTTTCATAAAAGGAAACGTACAACTTAAAATGGAATGATTATTTATTCATAATGGATACCATTTCTCTTGCAACAGAATCCCAAGAATAAGTCTTTATATACCAATCTTTTTTCTCTTTCACGTTTTGAAAATACTCTTTATGGTTGAGAACATCTTCCATTAGCAAAGACAATTCCACAGGGTCATCTTGCTTCAAAAGTCGACCTGTTATACCATCCTCTATAAAATATGGCATCTCACATCGAGCCCTTCCAATACAAGGCAACCCGTAAATCAGAGCTTCTACGAAAACCAAACCATAGGCTTCAAAATAGGATGGCATACAGAACACATCACATAAATTGAGCATCTCTGAAATTTCAGGATACGACAAATCTCCCATGAAATGATATCCAGGTATAGATTCTTTAACAGGATTCTCAAGAGGCCCACAAACATATAATTCAACATCCTTGTTCTTCTGCCTAAGCAATTTAAAGGCATCAATAACCAAGAAGCCACCTTTCCGAATAAAATTTCGACCTATAAAAAGAACTTTATTTCCCTTTTTCTTACTATAATCTACAGCACTGGCATCAATATTAGTACCACCTCCTACTGCGTGAATTTTACTGGCATCAACCCCTTGACTCAATAAGAAATCTTTCATCCAATACCCCATTGTAAAAATGCCTGCACATTTTGCATAGTACGAATTTTGTGTTCTTAAACGCTTCTTGATAGTAGATAATCGATATCGTTTATAACCACATATTTGATAAATGTCTTTCTCATTCTGACGCATATATTCAAGATAAGACACACTCATATCCTGATATATGTAAGTCTTTAAATCGTCCCTTGTCTCAAAGATTTCTTCGAATTGGAGAACAGCACTACCCAAAGGAAAACTTACATTACAATTTTTCTTCCTATCATAGGACAATTTCCTATAGGACAAGGTAAACGCATCTTCAAGTAATAACCTGCTCACGGGTTTCATCCAAAAAGGCATAGGAATATCCATATCAGTGATATTGACATATTTTTTTAATGCATCATACAGAGATAAGAAAGTCCCCGACCATGCCTTCTCTTTTTCAGGCCCCCAATTAACTGGATAAAATATTTTATCGATGCTCATATTACTTGTAAGTATATATTGTCAAATATGGCTATAGCTGCACCTCAAATAAATAAGTATAGAGAACTATGGCAAACACTGTCAGAATACAGATATTCTCTACTATTTATTTTTCCATCATGGACATATCGTTAGACGCAACCTGTCATGAGATTCTATGAACCTCTTTTTATATTTTTATAAATATGGAAATCTCCACCCAAAAGCTCCTCTACATAGAGCTTGGTATGTAAGATCTTACGTTTCTTAAATTCTCTTGCAGGGTTCCCACTGATAACAGACATTTCAGTAACATCCCTTACGACTACACTTCCACTTCCTATTACGGCACCAAAGCCAATATTTCTACAACTCGGCAGTACCATGACCTTCGTAGGAATCCATACATAATCACCGATGGTGATACCATAATGCTTATGCTCCCATTCAACAGACTCTATATTATGAGACGTCGTTATAATTTCCGTACCTTCGCCGATAATGACATGAGAACCGATAGTTACAGGAGATCGCAAATCTATCTTACTCGTTTGTATGGCAACATGAGATCCTATTGCTAAATTTGAATTTGCTTTTTTTGCCAAATCCATTGGCATAACAACACCATCCCCTATAATTGCACCCCTTTTACGAGCTATTTTTACGGCACGATCATATTTAAAGTGCTTTATCCATCTTACAAAATAGCCCAACCAATAGTGAACAAAGCCCCTCTAGCTTATTTTCTCCACATATTTTGTTTTTTTCTGCATATTACGTTTACGTTTGCGACCCTTATCGTAAATATTACATAGAACTGCACTCCCTCAATATTAAGTATTGTTTCTAAATATATGCCTTCAGTGCCCTCGTAAATGCTAAGCCATTAGCCATTAAAATTCATATATAGTTGCGCTGGGACCCCACCTGACAGTTTAGGATAAAACAGGAAAAATACCACTTAAATTCTCAATCTCTACGGAAGATATCGCGGGTGTAGACCTTCTGCTCTACGTCATCTAGCACCTTGTCGTACCGATTGGCGATGATGGCCTGCGACTCGCACTTAAACTGAGAAAGATCGTTCACCACACGACTGCCGAAGAACGTAGACCCGTCGTCGAGGGTTGGCTCATAAATAATAACTTCTGCACCCTTGGCCTTTATACGCTTCATGACGCCCTGAATACTCGACTGGCGGAAATTATCACTGTTGCTCTTCATCGTGAGACGATATACGCCGACTATACACTTTTTTTCTTCGGAGGGATTGAAATCTCCGCGATTGTAATAGTCATAATACCCCGCCTTGTGAAGCACCTGATTGGCTATAAAGTCCTTACGGGTACGGTTGCTCTCCACTATCGCCTGAATAAGATTCTCTGGCACATCAGCATAGTTCGAAAGAAGCTGCTTGGTATCTTTAGGCAGACAATAGCCTCCATAACCAAATGACGGGTTGTTGTAGAAATCACCGATGCGTGGATCAAGACTTACCCCCTTGATGATATCATTGGTATTAAGGCCTTTCACTTCTGCATATGTGTCAAGCTCATTGAAGTAACTTACGCGCAGGGCAAGGTAAGTGTTAGCGAAAAGCTTAACAGCCTCAGCCTCTGTAGTACCCATGAAAAGCGTCTCTATATCTTTCTTAATAGCACCCTCTTGGAGAAGTTTTGCAAAAATGCGTGCAGCCTCATCAAGACGCGTATCACCTTCGGGACGACCAACGATGATACGGCTGGGATAGAGATTGTCATATAGAGCCTTGCTCTCACGAAGGAACTCTGGTGCAAAGATGATATTGTCACAACTATATTTCTTACGTACACTCTCCGTGTAACCAACCGGAATGGTTGACTTAATTACCATGATAGCCTTTGGATTAACCTCCAACACCAATTCAATAACCTCTTCAACATGACTTGTATCGAAGAAGTTCTTTGTTGAGTCATAATTGGTTGGAGTGGCTATAATCACAAAATCTGCATTCTTGTATGCAGTTCCTCCGTCAAGAGTGGCAACCAAGTCGAGTTGCTTCTCTGCAAAATACTTCTCTATATAGTCATCTTGTATAGGGGAAATCCTCCTATTTAATTTTTCTACTTTCTCAGGAACGACATCAACTGCCACAACATGGTTATGCTGACTCAGTAACGTGGCAATGCTCAAACCCACATAGCCAGTTCCTGCCACAGCTATATTATATTTTCTATCCATCATATTCTTTGTTATAATAGTACCCTGCTAAAAGGGAGACTTTGACATAATTTAAATATAACTTCTCATCTGTCAAGTAATGAAAAAACATATTCAGCATTCAGATTCTGCAACATTATGTAAACTTAGGGCAAGCAACGGCAAAATATCGTTACCCTACAGAAAATTTCCTCGCTGGTAATATAATCTATTTAATACCAATGAGTTACGAATCAAAAGCTATCTGTTTTACATATTATAAAGGACACATTAGCCACAATGACGACACCTTGCAGAAACGAGGAAATGTCATGTGTGCTGTAATCCTTGTTTTAACATGACGCAAAGTCAGAGGTTTTTGGTGAATGGTGCAACGAAAAAGGTATAATTTTTGTAACAGCCCAAATTAAACAGCATTTCAATTGAGTGATGCTGGTAATCACGCGTGTGATGCTGGTAATCACAGTTTAGAAAGCGAAGATTTTTAACGCTGAATAAGACTGATACGGGATCAGCTTCTAACCACGAATTTCACGAATGCTCAAGAATTTAGGGCATTAAGAGGCAGAGACTACGAGAGAATGGATAACCACAAATTTCACGAATGGGCACAAAATTAGAGCCACCGATCAATAGTGTGAGATCGGGTGAACTCATATTCTTCAATGGTGAGCGGAGCGAACGGTATCTGAATGGACAGATACCCCATCTGGATTCCGTCTTTTCGCTTCTTTATATCGTCGATCAACGCTCGATGTCACGCACGTCAAATGGTGCGCATGCGTATGACAATTGGTATGCGCATGAACATCAATTGCCACGTATGCGCACGCCAATTGCCGTACATGTCAAAATAAGCTTCAAAGAAGCCAGAAATAAGCTAAAAAGAAAACAAGGCCCATGATTGGACGTGATGATGTTACGGTGATAATTTCTTTATAGAACCTAAAATAGCCTGCTTTGTCACGGGGGCCTACCGCTTGCGTGCCTTCATGCTGACGAGCGGAATGAGCATTTCCTCCATGGAGATACCACCATGCTGGAAAGTGTCCTTGTAGTAGGACACATAGTAGTTGTAGTTGTTGGGATAGGCAAAGAAGCTGTCGCCCGCAGCAAACGCATAGCTGGTGCTGACGTTGGGGCATGGGAGCTGTGCCTTCTGCGGCTCGCGAATGGTCAGCACATCCTTAGCATTGTAGTTCAGGTTCTTGCCCAGCTTGTACCGCAGGTTGGTGTTGGTGTTGCGGTCACCAATGATCTTCACCGGCCGTGTCACACGAATGGAGCCATGATCGGTGGTCAGAATGATCGTGTAATCGCTCGAAGCCAGCCGGCGGAAGAGCTCGGAGATCACGGAGTGGCGGAACCAGCTGAGGGTGATGCTGCGGTAGGCGCTCTCGTTGTTGGCCAGTTCACGCACCATCTTCGACTCCGTGCGGGCATGCGAGAGCATGTCAACGAAGTTGATTACCACCACGTTGAGGTCATTCTTCTCCAGGTCCTTATACTGCTGCATCAGGCGGTCGGCACCGGCAGAGTCGTTGACCTTGTGGTAGCTGAAGGTGTCGTGACGGCGGAATCGCTCTATCTGTGTCTGTATGAGCGGAGCCTCGTTGAGGTTCTTTCCCTCGTCCTCGTCCTCGCCGACCCAGAGTTCCGGAAACATCTTGGCTATCTTATCGGGCATCAGTCCGCTGAAGATGGCATTACGTGCATACTGCGTTGCCGTGGGAAGAATACTCATATACATGTCCTCCTCCATATCGAACAGCTCGCCGAGTTCACGCGCGAGCACCTTCCACTGATCCCATCTGAAATTGTCGATGACGATCAGGAACACCTTCTCGCCCCTGTCGAGCGTGGGGAAGACCTGCGTCTTGAAGAGGTCTGGGCTCATCATGGGGCGCGTCTCCCCATCGTGAGTGGCGAAAGAACGTTTCTCGTCCACCCATTCGAGATAATGACTCCTGATAAACTTGCCGAAGCCTACGTCAGCCTCTTCCTTCTGCATCTGCAGCAGATCGGTCATCTGACTGTCGGCCGAGCTGAGTTCTACCTCCCAGTATACCAGCCGTTTATAGACCGTTTTCCAGTCATCGAGGGTACGGCAGCCGGTGATCTGCAGTGCCAACTGCTGATATTCCTGCTGATAGCTGCTCTGTGTCACCTCGGTCACGATCTCCTTGCGATGGATATTCTTCTTCAACGTGAGGAGGATCTGACTCGGATTGACGGGCTTGATGAGGTAATCGGCTATCTTAGACCCTATGGCCTGATCCATGATGTTCTCCTCCTCGCTCTTCGTCACCATCACGATCGGCGTCTGCGGCTGAATGTCCTTGATGCGCTGCAGCGTCTCCAGTCCGGTGAGTCCGGGCATCATTTCGTCGAGCATGATGAGGTCGTACGTATGCTGCCGGCACTCTTCTATGGCGTCGGCACCGTTGCTCATCGTCGTCACTTCGTATCCCTTCTTCTGCAGAAAGATGATGTGAGCCCTGAGAAGTTCTATCTCATCGTCAACCCAAAGTATATCTCCGTTGTTCATTTTAGAATCCGTCTAATTCGTAATATTCGTCTTCGAGGTCAAAGGTCTGGCGCTTCGGCTCAGGCTTCTTCGCCTCTGTCTTCTTGGCAGCAGGCTTCTGCAGCGTGGGCTTGGTCGCCGTCTTCGTGACCTTGCCATTTCCCTTTGTGTTTTTGGAAGGATCCGTCCTGTTGTCAACCTTCTTTGTTGCCGTGCTGTTGTCCGCGGGAACCGTGCTGCGCTGTGCCGGCCGGGCAGGAGGCATCGGCGTGTCGTCGTCAAAGATGATGTCTGCCCCATTGCTCAACGTGGGGTGAATGGCTGGCTTCTCCTGCACGGGCGGCACGCGGTGGGCAGGTTCGGGGGCAGGTGCCTGCACAGGCTTCACCGGTTTTGGAGCGGGAGTAGGCTCAACATCGACAGGCTCCAAAGGCAGCACCGTGGTACCCTGACGCTCGGGCTCGATATCCTCGGGGCTCACAACGGTATTGTTCAGGAAATCGTCGATGTCGCTCTCCGTTATCCTTTCGGGTTCCCCGGACTGCGGTGCGGGCGTCACGTCCACTGGCTCGGTGAGCAGATGGAACGTCGATACCTTGAGGGGCGCGAAGTGTTTGGCATAGAAAGCTGCATACTCCTCGTAGCTATACTGCGTGCCCAGCAGAGGAAGGTTTTCCACACTGATGATGACCGGCCGAGCCTTGCCCATGCGGCTCACCACTCCCGGCTGGCGAAGCAGCTGGTGGGCATACTGCAGTGCCTCGTCGTAGCTGCGGAATCCGCTGAGCTGCATGCGGTTGATGCCATCGCCCTCCTCGATGGTGATATTGAAATCGCGCGCCAGATAGCTCGTAAAATTATAGCGGGCCACCTCATAGAGCAGTTTGTTCTGCTCCACGGAGTCGGGCTGATACACGAGCATGAACACAAAGTCGGTGTTGCGCTCATTGCTCAACTGCCTTACCTGCGTGGAGTCGTGATCGTTGAGCACCATGCTCCGCCGCTCCCATACGTTGCCCAGATCGAACGCTCCGCCGTGCAGCCGTCGTCCCGACTTCACCCCGTTGATGATCATTCCCGCCATCTCGGCCAGCTTACTGGCAGGGAATTTCTCCACCAGCGTGTTCATGTCGGCCAGGCAAGCCTCCGCATCGCCGCTGTTCAGCTTGCTCAGTCCGCCGATGAAGAGAAACTTATCGCGGTTGGCTCCCAGCGGGAATCGACGCCCCGACAGCTGTGCATTCGCCGTCACCTCGCCGTCGCGCCCTGCCCTGAAAGCCTCGTAGGTAGCGGCATAGAGCGAGTCTTCGATATGCACGCCGTTGCGGGCGTTCTGCACGAAATAGGGATCGGTGAGCAGCTGCGTCCACTCGCTCGAGGGATATTCGGCCTTCAGGCGTGCCACATAGCGCTCGGCCTCCACCGGCCGCTGCCTGCGCGAACAGAGCAGGAAGAGGTGATAATACACCTCGTCCATCTTTTCGAATGACGGATACTGCGTGACGAGGCGCATAAGCACCTTCTCGCTCTGCGGCAGATTGTCGAGTTTATCCTTGAAGATGATGCCACTGTGGAACAGGGCGTCCATCAACGTGGCATTGCTCGCCTGCAACTGCTCCTCGGTGAAGGGAATCTGAGCCAGATAGTATTCGCGTTTGTGAGGATCGTTGTGTGCACTGTCCAGCCGCTGCCTGATGGAATCCTCCGCTGCCTGAGCCGCCACGAGTGAGTCGCGCTGGGCATCAGATAGCTCCGGCATGCCCGCGTTGC
>LAHS01002501.1_pt1 | contig 18093 bp, 13 predicted proteins | sample 329651 | NCBI WGS metagenome assembly LAHS01 (sample SAMN03275699, study PRJNA271635) | activated sludge metagenome | isolation source: sample C-1 Sludge from hydrolytic chamber (first chamber) of Anaerobic... | reverse complement strand
GCCACAAACGTCGATATCGTGCTTAACGTAGGCAAATTCCTCTCGGGAGATTACGAGGGAGTATGCGACGAGATCAGCGAACAGAAGGCTACCTGCGGCGATATCCCGATGAAGGTCATCTTGGAAAACTGCACCCTGGGCGGTCTGTCCAACGTGAAGAAGGCCTCGATCCTCGCCATGTATGCTGGTGCCGACTACATCAAGACCTCTACCGGCAAAGAAAAGGGCGGTGCCACGCCTCAGGACGTGTACGTGATGTGTCAGGCCATCAAGGAGTATTACGACCAGACAGGCATCATGATCGGCCTGAAGCCCGCCGGCGGTATCAACAGCGTGATGGACGCCATCACGTTCTATACCATCGTCAAGGAGGTCCTCGGTGAGAAGTGGCTCACCAACTATTACTTCCGTCTGGGCACCAGCCGGCTCACCAATCTGCTGATCAGCGAGATCATTGGCAAAGAAGTGAAGGTGTTCTAAGCGGATCCTTTCCTCCCAAGAGAGGAGGCATACGGCGGGCACCCGCACCTATTTCAACGCAGAAGGCTTCAATCGGCATAGACCGATTGAAGCCTTCTGTATTATATTTTACTGACCAAAGCTGGCGTACTCCCCCTTCTGCCAGAGATGATCAGGAGGGGCTCTCTACTTATCCCGCTCTATCACGAAATCGAGATACGCGTGCAGAGACTGCCTGAGCTCCTGTGTAGTAACCTCTGATTCAATATATTGCATGGCCTCGGCATGGAAGTCCCACATACGCTTGTCGGCATATTCTATACCTCCGTTAGCCTTCGTGAAGGCCACGAGGCGGGCTATCTCCTCCTTCGTTACGCTACCTGCCTTCACCTTTCGGGCCAGCGCCATCATCTCCCCATCGCCGGTAGAGTTAAGGGCGTAGATCACCGGCAGCGTCAGCTTACCTTCAGCCATGTCGTTTCCAGTGGGCTTGCCTATCTTGGTCTGGTCGTAATAATCGAAGATGTCATCGCGGATCTGAAAGATGATACCGATGTTCTGCCCGAAGCGCTTCGCCCGTTCCACCTGTTCCAGCCGTGCTCCTGCCGACATTGCTCCCACGGCGGCACAGGCTTCGAAGAGCGCTGCCGTCTTCTGCCTGATGACCTGATAATAGACCGACTCAGAGATCTCCTCATTCTGGATATTAGACAGCTGCAGAATCTCGCCGTTGGCCAGCGTGCGCCCCAGCTCGGCCAGTGCTCTCACGATCTCCTCCGAGTGGGTATAGCTCATCTGGAGCAATGCCGTAGAGAGGATATAATCGCCTACGAGCACCGCCACTTTGTTGTTATATTCGGCATTGACCGACTCCTGCCCGCGCCGCTCCTCGCTCTCATCTACCACATCATCGTGTACCAGCGAGGCCGTATGAAGCAGCTCCAGCCCCACGGCAGCATGCTGCGTGACATCACTCACGTCGCCATAGTTCTTCGCCAGCAGCAGGATCATCATCGGGCGCATGCGCTTGCCCGCCCGCTGTCTGATGTGGCTGAGGGCCTGCGTCAGGAGTCCATCGGTGTGTGACAGCGACTGATTGAACAAGTCGATGAAATCGTTTAATTCTGCTTGTATGGGTTGTTTGATAAGCGATAAATAATCCATAAAACGACCTTAAATTTCTTACAAAAGTACCATTTTTATCGGATATTATAGCAAAAATTTAGTAATTTTACGCGTAAATACTATTTTACCCATGGACAAATTATTCCTCTTCGATGCTTATGCCATCATCTTCAGGTCGTACTACGCTTTTATCAATCGTCCCACCATCAACTCACACGGCGAGAACACCTCTGCCGTGATGGGCTTCTGCAATACGCTGAAGGAGATCATCGATAAAGAACACCCCACCCATCTGGCCGTAGCCTTCGACGTGGGCAAGACCTTCCGCCACGAGGCTTACCCTCCCTATAAGGCCCAGCGCGATGAGACGCCCGAGGGTATCAAGACCGCCGTGCCCCACATCAAGCGCATTCTCCAGGCCATGCACATACCTGTGATGGAGCAGGAAGGCTTCGAAGCCGACGACGTGATCGGTACCCTCGCCCTCAAGGCGGGTGCCCAAGGCGTGGAGACCTATATGCTCACGCCCGACAAAGACTATGGGCAGCTCGTGCGCAACAACGTATATATGTACCGGCCGCGCCACGGAGGCGGCTACGACAAGATCGGACCCGAGCAGCTTCAGGAGAAGTATGGCGTCGATTCTCCCGACAAAGTGATCGACCTGCTGGCACTCATGGGCGACTCGGCCGACAATTATCCGGGCTGTCCGGGCGTTGGCGAGAAGACCGCCGTGAAGCTTATCAACGAATTTGGATCGTGCGAGGAGCTCCTCTCCCACTCCGACCGCCTCAAGGGTAAGATGCGCGAGAAGGTGGAAGGTGCGGTGGACGATATCCGAATGTCGAAGTTCCTCGCCACCATCCGTACCGATGTACCCATCGACCTCAACCTCGACGAGATGCACATGACGCAGCCCGACGAGAACGAACTGCGTCAGATCTTCAGCGAACTGGAATTCCGGAGACTGGCAGACAGATTTCTTAACAAACCCGAAAAGAAGCAAACGCAGGTTAATCAGCAGCTCGATTTATTTGCTCCAAATCCGACCGAGAGCCCAGTTGTTGCTGAAAACACGAGTTTTGAGAGCCTAAAAACGAGGCATCATCAGTATCATCTCATTGATAATGAGGAGGAAGCGAAGAAAATTTGTGACTTTTTCAGGACAAAAGAAATTCTCAGTCTGGACACTGAGACTACTTCTACCAACACCATCGATGCCGAATTGGTGGGATTGAGCTTCGCTGTTGCCGAAGACGAGGCTTATTATGTCGCCGTACCCGCCGATCAGACTGAGGCACAAAAAATGGTGGAAATCTTCCGGCCGCTCTATGAAGACCCGAAAATCATGAAGGTAGGACAGAACATCAAGTACGACTACGAAGTGCTGCGCCGCTACGGTGTCGATCTGCAGGGGCCGATGTTCGACACCATGCTCGCCCACTACATCGTGCAACCCGAGCTGCGTCACAACATGGACTATATGGCCGAGACCCTCCTCCACTACCAGACGGTGCACATAGAAGAACTCATCGGCCCCAAGGGCAGGAACCAGAAGAATATGCGCGACCTGCGTCCCGAGGAGGTCTATGAGTATGCCGCGGAAGATGCCGACGTGACCCTGCGACTGAAGAACGTGCTTGAACCGCAGCTCCGCGAGGTGGGGGGCGAGCACCTCTTCTACGATATAGAGATGCCACTCATCAAGGTTCTGGCCGACATGGAGCTCAACGGCGTGTGCCTCGACACCGAGTCGCTGAAAGAGACAGAGCGCAACTTCAAGGCGCGTATGGCCGAATATGAGCGTCATGCCTACGAGCTGGCCGGCGAGGAGTTTAATATCAGCAGTCCGAAGCAGGTGGGCGACATCATCTTTGGCAAGATGCAGATCGTGGAGAAACCCAAGAAGACCAAGACGGGACAGTATGTTACCTCCGAGGAGGTGCTGCAACAGCTGGAGGACAAGGCTCCCATCGTGCGCGACATCCTGGCCTACCGCGGCATGAAAAAGCTCCTCGGCACCTACGTGGAGGCCCTGCCGAAGCTGATCAACCAGCGTACCGGCCACATTCACACCTCTTTCAATCAGGCTGTTACGGCCACCGGCCGACTCTCTTCGAGCGATCCTAACCTGCAGAACATACCCGTTCGCAATGACGACGGCAAGGAGATACGCCGCTGCTTCGTGCCCGAGCCGGGGTGCAGGTTCTTCTCTGCCGACTACAGTCAGATAGAGCTGCGCATCATGGCACACCTCAGCGGCGACGAGAACATGATCGAGGCATTCCGCGAGGGCTACGACATACACCGTGCCACGGCAGCAAAGATATGGAAGGTACCCTTCGACGAGGTGACTGACACCCAGCGCAAGAAGGCCAAGACCGCCAATTTCGGCATCATCTACGGCATCACCACCTATGGCCTGGCACAGCGTATGGCCATCGACAACGGCGAGGCGCGACAGCTCATCGACGACTACTTTGCCACCTTCCCCAAGGTCAGGGAGTATATGGAACAGGCCAAGGAGACCGCCCGGCAGAAGGGTTACGCCGAGACCCTCTTCGGACGCCGCCGCTACCTGCCCGACATCAACTCCCGTAACGGTACCGTACGCGGCTTTGCCGAGCGCAATGCCATCAACGCTCCCATACAAGGCAGCGAGGCTGACATCATCAAGCTGGCCATGATACGCATCCACCGCCGCTTCCGCGAGGAGGGAATCCGCTCGAAGATGATCCTCCAAGTGCACGACGAACTCAACTTCTCGGTCTATCCCGAGGAGGCAGAGCAGGTGGAACGCATCGTTATCGAGGAGATGCAGGGTGCCTATCAGCTCTCCGTACCCCTCATAGCTGATGCCGGCTGGGGCAACAACTGGCTGGAGGCACACTAAGCACAGACATAACCGTTTCTATCCCAGGAAGATAACGACACGCGTCATCTTCCTGGGATTTTCTTTGATGACCCAGGCAAAATAAATATCAATTTTCTTGGAAGTACGTAAGAAAGTACTTATATTTGCACCAAACAACATGATGAAAAGATGAGAACAACGAATTATACAGACCTACGTAACAATCTGAAAGAATACTTTGACAACGTAGTTAACGACTGTGAGCCACTCATTGTGCAACGTCCCAATAAGGCCAGCGTAGTGGTAATCCCCATTGAGGAGTACAATGCCATCAAAGAAACTGAGTATATTTTGCAATCACCACCAATGGTTGACATCATCAAGAAGGGTGAGGAGGAGATAGCCGAAGGGGGTGGAACAGCCGTCAACCTGGATGACCTATGGAAATAATCCTGCTCAAACAGGCACAGCTCGATTTGGAATATTGGAAAAAGTCGGGCAATAAGGCCATCATGAAACGTATCTCCGAACTACTGAAGGACATATCCGAGCACCCCTTCTCCGGCATCGGCAAGCCTGAACCCCTCAAGTTCGGCCTTGCCGGGAAATGGTCACGGCGCATCAACCACGAACACCGCATCATCTATTCCGTCGATGACAAGGGAAAACTATATATCTATGTCTTCGCCATGCGTTACCACTACGATAAATAAATCGACCTGTCGGCCATGAATCACCATAGCCTACCCTAAATTCACACTATGCACAGACATAACCGTTTTTACCCCAGGAAGATAACAACACGCGTCATCTTCCTGGGATTTCTATTGTAACTCAGCATAAAATAAACATGATTTCCCCTGCAAATACGTGAGAAAGTTTTTTATAGGTACGTCAGTTCGGGTTAAGAACGAAAAGGAGGGCATATTTGAGTTAGGAATTAGGAGTTAGGAGTTCGACTTACTGCGAAGCTGACGGCTGAATGGTAGGGGTGGGCTCTGCCCGCCCTCAACACAATGCACTCCCTCAGAACATTCATCATGTATAGAGCAAGGAAGGGCGGGCTAACCCCGCCCCTACAGTCCATACCCACCCTGGCACCATGATTTCTTATCCCGAACTGGCATATAGGTGCACAAGTCAGCAACATCAATAAGCTGATAACAAGGAATCATCCATAACGGCTGTGCACCACAAAAAAAGGGGTGGTGTTGCGATTCATGCTTATTCGCGATGCGATTAATACCTATTCGCGATACGAATAATACTTAATCGCATCGCGAATAATGCTGAATCGCAACGCCGATAAGCATTAAACGCAAAAGGGGCAAATATTCACCGCAAATCCAATCAATGCAAAGCTTGGGACAGGGAAAGAATTATCCTGCCGACGATCGCTCTTTAAGTTAGTCATATCACCCTAAAGAGACAGACGGCATCTAATCGGCAGGCCTTCTGTACACCCCGCCGATCTTCTGTGGTTCGACGTGCAGCGTGACGATGGTGTTGTCGCCAAACCGCGCTTTGATGCGCCGTTCTATCTGCGTGGCATGCTCGTGCGCCTCATAGAGCGAGAGGCTGCCCGGCAGCCGCAGGTGCATCTCCAGCGCGATGCGGTTGCCTATGCGGCGCGACCGCAGGTTGTGCACCTCGCTGACGAGGTCGTCCTGCAGAGCCAGCTGCACCATCTCGTCCTCTATGTCATCGGGCAGGCTGGTCTCCAGCAGCTCGCTTGTCGATTGGCTTATCAACCTGTATGCCGCCTTGAGGATAAAGACGCTCACGACGATCGCCGCCAGCGGGTCGAGCACCGTCCAGCGGTGTCCCAACAGGATGGCCCCGCCGATACCCACGGCCGTGCCGACAGATGAGAGCGCGTCGGAGCGATGATGCCACGCATTGGCCACCACCGCCTGCGACTGCACCCTCTGTCCCACCTTCGCGGTAAACCTGTAGGCCCACTCCTTGAGCCCTATGCTCAGCAGGGCTGCCATAAGGGCGATGACGCCCGGCTGTGGCAGCACGGTGCCATTGATCGCTGCCCACGTCTTCGTCAGCCCGTTATAGCAGATCATCAGTCCTACGGCCAGCAGGGCTATGCCGATCAGCGCCGTCGCCAGCGTTTCGTATTTGCCGTGTCCGTAATCGTGGTCGCGGTCGATGGGCTTGTTGCTCATGCGCACGAACACCAGCACCACGACATCGGTAAGGAAGTCGGACAGCGAGTGTACGGCATCGGCTATCATGGCCGCCGAGCCTCCCACGATACCGGCTATGAACTTAAATGCCAGCAGCGCAACGTTGATCACGCTGCCCGCTATCGTTACGCGGTAGATGTTGCGCTGCCTGTCTTTCTCCGCAGTGTTATGATCCTTCATCTCGTCTCCTGTTATATTTTTCCCAGAGGGGGCTGCCGTCAGCCTTCCTCCACCCCTGCAAAGATAGGGCAAAAAAGTGGAAAAATAACTCATACCCAACCCTTTATTCAATCTTTTTCGTAACTTTGCAACACTTAGGGATATATCGTCCCCATCAGATTATAAAAGTTTACTATAAGATATGGCATTAAAATGTGGTATTGTAGGACTGCCCAACGTGGGTAAGTCCACCCTGTTCAACTGTCTGTCGAGCGCCAAGGCGCAGGCAGCCAATTTCCCCTTCTGTACGATAGAACCCAACCTCGGCGTGATCACCGTGCCCGACGAGCGGCTGACGAAGCTCGCCGAGATCGTGCACCCGGGACGTATCGTGCCGGCAACGTGCGAGATCGTGGATATCGCCGGACTGGTAAAGGGTGCCAGCAAGGGCGAGGGACTGGGCAATAAGTTCCTCGGGAACATTCGCGAGTGTGATGCCATCATTCACGTGATACGCTGTTTCGACGACGACAACGTGGTGCGCGAGGGCGGTGCCGCAGTGGATCCCATCGCCGACAAGGAGGTGATCGACACCGAGCTGCAGCTGAAAGACCTCGAGACCATCGAGGGGCAGCTGGCCAAGCAGGAGAAGGTGGCTGCCACAGGCAACAAGGACGCCAAGGTGCTCGTGTCGGTGCTGCATGCCTACAAGGAGGTGCTCGACCGCGGAGAGAACGCCCGCAGCGTGGAGTTTGAGACCAAGGAGGAGCAGCAGGCCGCCCACGACCTGTTCCTGCTGACCACTAAGCCCGTGCTCTATGTGTGCAATGTGGACGAGGCTTCGGCCAAGACGGGCAACGACTACAGCCGCCGTGTGGAGGAGATGGCCGCCAAAGAAGGTGCCGAGGCCATGGTCATCGCGGCCAAGACAGAGGAGGATATCGCCTCGCTGGAGACCTATGAGGACAAGCAGCTCTTCCTCGACGAGCTCGGACTGGAGCAGAGCGGCGTGAACCGCCTGATAGAAAAGGCCTACCATCTGCTCAACCTGCAGACCTTTATCACCGCCGGAGAGATGGAGGTGAAGGCGTGGACCTTCCACAAAGGCTGGAAGGCTCCGCAGTGTGCCGGCGTGATCCATACCGACTTCGAGAAGGGTTTTATACGCGCCGAGGTCATCAAGTATGAAGATTACATACAGTATGGCAGCGAGGCTGCCGTGCGCGAGGCCGGCAAACTCGGCATCGAGGGTAAGGAATATGTGGTGCAGGACGGCGACATCATGCACTTCCGATTTAATGTCTGAAGACTTTCCTGAAAGACAAATTACAATATCGCGTCAGCCTAATTGTGAATTTTGAATTATGAATTTTGAATTACTCTACGTTCTCTGGAACCCCGAGCAGGTCATCTTCCACCTCGGCAGCTTCGGTGTGAGATGGTATTCCATGTGCTGGCTCATCGGGCTTCTGCTGGGCTATCTGCTCATGCAGCGCCTGTTCAAGGAGCAGCATATCCCCGATGAGAAGTTTGAACCGATGTTCATCTACGTGTTTTTCAGCATCATCATCGGTGCCCGGCTGGGTCACTGCCTGTTCTACGAACCGCAGTATTTCCTCTCTTCGTGGGATCATGTGGTAGAGATGATCATTCCTATCCACCACATGGCTGACGGTTCGTGGAAGTATGTGGGCTACGAGGGACTGGCATCGCATGGCGGTGTGATCGGCGTGATCATCGGCATCGTGCTCTACGTGCGCCACAGCAAGGTGCCCCTCTGGGTGGTATTGGACAATATGGGCATCGTGTCGTGCATCACGGCGACCTTTATCCGACTGGGAAACCTGATGAACTCGGAGATCATCGGCAAGGTGACCGACGTGCCCTGGGCGTTCATCTTCGAGCGTGTGGATCAGTCGCCACGCCACCCCGGACAGCTCTACGAGGCCATAGCCTACGCCGTGTTCTTCGTCGTGATCTGGGTGATCTATCGCCGTCACCGCGAGAAGGTGGGCACAGGCTATTTCTTCGGGCTCTGCATCACCCTGATATTCATTGCCCGCTTCTTCATCGAATACACCAAAGATATTCAGGTGGACTTCGAGGCCGGCATGCTGCTCGACATGGGTCAGATCCTCTCCATTCCGTTCATCGTGCTCGGCATAGCCGCCATGAGAGGCGGAAAATGGATTGAAGCCATCGGCAAGGCAGTGGAGAAAAAGTAGGATATCTCTGGCTAACAAGCAAGTATCTTCTGTTTGGCAAACAAGATATCTCTATCATAGCACAACGAAAAACGTCCGTCGATACCAGCCCCAGTGCTGTATCGACGGACGTTTTTCGTCTATTTACGCCCCCATTGATCGGAGGAAAACCTGTCAATTCTTGCAAATTCGTGAAACATTTGCAAGAATTGGGAGCTTGAAGCACTCCCGATCACGACACGATTCACCCTATACATCACTCAAAAGATGAATACGTCGGGTAGCCCCCTCAGCTCCTTCCCGTCACGATCTTCTTGATATCATTGAGCTTGTTGAGCGCCTCAACGGGCGTAAGGTTGTTGATGTCGAGCCCCAAGATCTCATCGCGCACCTGCGAGAGCACGGGGTCGTCGAGCTGGAAGATGCTGAGCTGCATGCCCTCACGGCTGTCGGCGAGCTTCTCTACGGAGGGCTTGCCCACGCTTCCCACCTGCGCATTGTCGGCCTCCAGCTGATGCAGAATGGTGCTGGCACGCTTCACGATGCTGCGGGGCATGCCTGCAATCTCTGCCACATGAATACCGAAGGAGTGCTCCGAACCTCCGGGGAGGAGCTTACGGAGGAAGATCACCTTCCCATCGACCTCCTTGACTGACACATTATAGTTCTTAATGCGTGAGAAATGCTTCTCCATCTCGTTGAGCTCGTGGTAGTGGGTGGCAAACAATGTGCGTGCCTGCGCGCGCTCGTGCTCATGCAGATATTCCACGATGGCCCATGCAATGGAGATGCCATCGTAGGTGGATGTGCCTCGGCCGAGCTCGTCGAAGAGTACCAGGGAGCGTGGCGAGACGTTGTTGAGAATGTCGGAAGCCTCGGTCATCTCGACCATAAAGGTGGACTCTCCCAGTGAAAGGTTGTCGCTGGCACCCACGCGAGTGAATATCTTATCCACCAAACCCACTCTCGCGCGCTCTGCGGGCACGAAGCAACCTATCTGGGACAGTATCACGATCAATGCCGTTTGACGCAGCAGAGCGGATTTTCCGGCCATATTAGGACCCGTGATCATCATCACCTGCTGCTTCTCGGTATCGAGATATACGTCATTGGGCACGTAGCGTTCGCCGAGCGGCATCTGCGTCTCGATGACAGGGTGGCGGCCCTGACGGATATCGAGCACGTCGGTATCATCGACCGCAGGCCGCACGTAGAGATTGTCTTCCGACACCTTGGCAAAAGAGAGGAGACAGTCGAGATGCGCTAAGATGTTCGCGTTGATCTGGATCTGCGGAATAAATTCCTGCATGGCGGCAATGAGTTCGCTGAAGAGCTGCACCTCCATCTCTAGGATCTTCTCGTCGGCACCGAGGATCTTCTCCTCGTACTCCTTCAGCTCCGGCGTGATATATCGCTCCGCCTGAGCCAGCGTCTGCTTGCGGATCCAGGTGTCGGGCACCTTGTCCTTGAAGGTGTTGCGCACCTCAAGATAGTAGCCGAAGACGTTGTTGTAGCCCACCTTGAGCGATGAGATGCCCGTCTGCTCGGTCTCTCGATGCTGTATCTCGAGCAGATACTCCTTGCCGCCCCGCGAGATATGGCGCAGCTGGTCGAGCTCTTCGCTGTAGCCATCGGCTATGACGTTACCCTTATTGACGAGCAAGGGCGGGTCGGGCTGGATCTCGCGGGTGATCCTGTCGCGCAGACTCTCACAGAGGTTGAGCTGCTCGCCTATCCGCTTCAGGCTGTCGTTGCCGGCCGAGAGGCATGCCGACTTGATGGGCTGCACCGCCATGAGGGCATTACGGAGCTGCATTACCTCGCGCGGAGACACGCGCCCCACGGCCACCTTAGAGATGATACGCTCCAGGTCGCCTACGCGATGCAGCTGCTCATCGACAGCCTGGCGGAAGTCGGGGTGGCGGAAGAAGTACTCCACGATATCCTGACGGTCGATGATCTTCTGCACATCCTTGAGCGGAAACACCAGCCAGCGCCGCAGCAATCGACCGCCCATGGGCGTCACCGTGCGGTCGATGACATCGAGGAGCGACAGTCCGTCGTCCTGCATGGGCTGTATAAGCTCCAGCGAACGTATGGTGAATTTATCCATGCGCACGTATTTCTCCTCCTCGATACGCTGCAGCGACGTGATATGGTTGATGCTCGTATGCTGCGTGAGCACCAGGTACTGCATGATCGCTCCGGCGGCAATGACACCCTCGTGCAGGTGCTCCACACCGAAGCCTTTAAGCGATTTGGTGCCGAAATGCTTCAGCAACTTCTGCCGGGCACTCTGCTCCGTGAACACCCAGTCGTCGAGTTCGAACACGCAGTATTTCGTACCGAAATAGCGTTCGAAGCTGGCTTTATGGGCGCGGTCATAGAGAACCTCCTTCGGCGAGAAGCTGCCGAGGAGCTTTTCCACGTAGTCATAGCTCCCCTGTCCGGTAAGAAACTCACCCGTAGAGATGTCGAGGAAGCTCACACCGCACGCCGTCTTGCCGAAGTGTACGGCAGCCAGGAAGTTGTTTTCCTTGTAGTTGAGCACGTTGTCGCTCATGGCCACGCCAGGCGTGACGAGCTCGGTGATGCCCCGCTTCACCATCTTGTCCATCTCGGTCAGTCCCTTCTTTCCCTTGATGGCGGCGCGTTTCTTCTTCGGATCCTCCAGCTGGTCGCAGATGGCGACGCGCTTCCCTGCCCGGATGAGCTTGGGGAGGTAGGTGTCGAGGGCATGATGGGGGAATCCCGCCATCTCCATCGATCCCGTGTTGCCGCCGTTGTTCCGATGCGTCAGCGTGATACCGAGGATCCGTGCACCCTCCACTGCGTCTTCTCCGTAGGTCTCGTAGAAGTCGCCGCAGCGGAAGAGCAGGAGTGCGTCAGGGTGCTTCTGCTTCATCGAGAAGAACTGACGCATCATCGGTGTCATAGCTATATCTTTGGTTGACATGATGGTTTCCTTTCTGTTGAGGGATTATTGGTGATGTCTTATCGGCTGAAAGAACCTGCCGGGGCGGATCGGACAGCCTCAAAAGATTGAGCCATATACCACACGATAAATACTGAATACAGCTTGTTAAACGCTGAATGCAGTATGCTAAACGCTGAATATGGAGCTCAACACTGAATATTGATGAATGGATTACTGCTTATAGTCGATCTTGACCACAATCACCCGGATATGCTGATCAGGCTGATCGGTCTTCAACTTGGCAATATGCCAGTCGCCGGGGAAGAAGAGAAAGAAGCGGCCGGGCGTACTATCATAGAACTTTGCACGCTTCACGTCGTAGGCATAATGAATGGCATCGGGCTTATAGGGCGTGTTGGCGCGACTGGTGTAGTGGTCGATGAGTCCGAAACGCTCGCTGCCCCGCACCACATACTGGAAGTCGATGTGATGGTAATGGCTCTCCGAGCGCTGCTCGCTGAGGTCGCGGTTCACGTCGTCTTCCACACTGGCGACCAGCGTCGTGCCGGGAATGGGCGTGCGACCCTTAGGCAATGACAGCAGGTCGGTGGCCTGCAGCCACTCGAAGAGCGCCTTCCACTGGTCGGGATTCTTCTGATATTGCAGATAGAATTCGGCGGCATTGACCGTTTCATGGGGTGAGGCCTTGTCGAAACCGTTGCGCCAATGTCCGCTGTTGAGCCACTCCTTGGCAATCTGCCGCAGCTTGCTGTTACTATGATACTGCGTGTAGTAGCCCTGCGCCTGCATAGCAAGTGCGAGCAACAGAAGCGTCAGGAAAGAAAATATACGTTTCATAATGATGATGTTATCGGTGAAAAGAATGAGAGAAGAAACTCGGGCGAGCTGACCATACCGGCGCAGTCCTGCCGGCCAGACTCATCTGGCCGACCGCGATTCCTGATTCTCCATTATTTCTTGACGAGGTTTCCGAGTCCGGAGAGCAGGGCCTTGGCAAGCGGGTTATTGTCGAAATTCTCCTCTTCCTCGTCCTCCATATCGTCGGCAAACTCCATCTTCCGCGGGTCCTTCTCCACCACCTTATAGGCCGAACGACCGTGGATTCTGCTGCGGGCGAAGCCCGCCTCCTGCAGGGCGAAGCCCACATCCTGATTGACATGCTCGCCTGGCGTCCAGTAAGGGTACTCTTTCATCAGTCGGTCTATGATGGCATCGATATAGGTTGCCTTCACCTTCTTGCCACGAGGGGGCGCAGCATAGAGCATCGTGACCATCTTCACCAGGTTGTCTGCCTCCTGGAAGGGCGAGTTCTGTACGGCCATAGCCTCGCGCTCCTCATCGCTGAGGGCGTAGTCGGCACCGTTGTCGAGCTCTGCCCTGAGCTGCGCATAGAGCTGTCCGTAGGGCACAGGCGTTGCAAGGTCGATGCGGTGTCCCACCTCCACGCAGGTCAGATGGGCTGCCCCGGAGGCATCGGTCATGGGGTGGAGATTGCCCGTGGTGGCGATGACGGCAGCATAACTCGTGCGTTTCTCCACCGTAGTGCCATAGGGCTGACGGATAACCGGCGTGCTGCGCGAGAAGAGATAGCGCGCCATGGCACGCTGATCGGTGTTCTCCTGATAGAACTCGTCGATGCAGAGCAGCAGGTGAGTCGTCATCAGTCCATGCACCTCGCCGTACGACCGCACATGGATATCGTCGGTGTAATAAGCCCGGAGCTCCGGCGGGAGAATGAGATTGCAGAATGAGGTCTTGCCGAAGCCGTACTGTCCGACGATGACCGGCACCATGATGTCGCGCTGCTGCACGGTATATCCCAGCCAGCGGGCCACCATCTGCAGCATCCACTTGTGGAAACGGCTGGGCCAATCGGGATTGGTGGTGACGATACGGTCGGCCAGAGCCTGTACGTAGTCGGTACCGTCCCACTCGTCCAGCCCGTTCAGCCACGCCTCTGCCGGGTTCCACTGCTCTATGAGCGTAGAATCTACATAGCGCTGCAGCAGCGTCTCCGTGAGCCCGACACCTCTCCGTCCTGCCTCGAGGATAAGGGTGTTGATACCTTCTGCCGACAGCGGACGATAGTCGTCACTCCCCTGCGGCGCATACTGCGTCTCACCGGTGAGCACGTTTCTACGCAACTGACAATTAGATTCGAGATAAGTAAGGGCGTCCATGGGCTTGCTTGTTTGGACTACAAAGTTACGAAAAAAGCCGTTTCACGAAGAATAAAAGACCGTAAAAAAGATGCAAAAAGGGTGCAATCTCAATTAGATTGCACCCTTACTGGTAAGGAATCTGCTGTTTATGACCCTGGCTTATCCATGTTGCGTTACATCATCATAAGCCGTAAGGACTATTCTTCGCTGTATATCACCTGCACCAAGGTCTGTCCCACAGCCTTCAATGTGTTACGGTCTATGTGCTCCATATCGTCGGCAAGCGTGTGCCACGTAGGGCCGAAGGAGCTCTGCTGGCAGTCGGGATAATAAGGAATGATGTCAATACAGGGTATGTTAGCCTTCTGGTTCACGGGGATATGATCATCGGTGATCATACCGCCTTCGCTCCGGGGGAAGAATGATCCATAGCCGGCCTGCCGCGCTGCGCGCCACACTTTCTTCACAATCTCGGGCGCATACTGCTTCGACATGCTCTCCTGATAGAACTGTGCGCCCTGTCCGCCCACCATATCGAGCAGGATACCATAGCGCGGTGCGAAGCCCTGGGGCAGGTTTGCGGCAAAATGCTGTGCCCCGAGCGCCCACGAGTCGGCATTGTCCTGCTGACCGCTCCACTGTGGCGTGCCCCAGTCTTCAGCATCGAAGCACACGAAGTCGATACCCAGGTCGAGCTTAGCACCCTCCTTATCCATGCCGGGCTTGTTCTTCTGCAGCAGCCGCGCCACCTCCAGCATCACCGCTACCCCGCTCGCTGCATCGTTGGCGGCAAGGATAGGCTTGCGCCAGTTGGCCGAATCGGGATCGTTGTCAGCCCACGGACGCGAGTCCCAATGGGCGCAGAGCATGAGGCGCGTGGTAGCCTTGGGGTTGTAACTGGCTATGATGTTCGTAGCGTGGAGCGTGGTGCCGTCATAGCCTTTGAGGTCGGCCTGTTGCAGCCTCACAGCGCAACCGTACTGTTCAAATTTACTCTTGATCCACTGCAGGCACTGCTCATGCCCCTCAGAGTTCATGTCGCGGGGGCCGAAATCGCACTGTGCCTTGGTAAAGGTGTAGGCCGAATCGGCATTGAAGGCCGGTCCGACAGGTGCCACCTTCTCCACCTCTTCAGTCTCTTCCGTATCGGGCGAAGTGGCCGACGGACTGAACCAGCCGAACGAGAAGGCTGCGATAACGGCAGCGAGGAGTATCATAACGAGGATAATTACTGTTTTCTTCATTACTGTTTAAAGTTTCAGGTGGCACCAGACCTCCTGATGAGTTCCTATTTAAGCCTTTCGGGAGAGCTGCACCTGCGACATCACGCGCAGCCAGTTACCGCCCCAGATGAGTTCGATGTCGTGCTCACTGTACTTGCGGGCCAGCAGATGGCGCGTAATGTTGATCAGCTCCGAGGCATCGGCACAGCCGCGCACGGTACCGTCGCCGTCGAAATCGGTGCCGATACCCACATGCTCTATGCCCATAACCTGAATGAAATGCTCCAGATGGGCGATGGCATCGATGAGCGATGCCTCGCCGTCCTTGCGCAGGAAACCGTGGTAAAGCGTCACCTGTGCCACGCCGCCCGAGCGCGCCAGGGCACGCAGCTGATCATCAGTGAGGTTACGGGGCACGTCGCAGAGGGCACGGCTGTTACTATGCGAGCAGACGACCGGCGTGCTGCTGATGTCGATCGCATCATAGAACGACTTCTCGCCACCGTGGCTCAGATCGACCATGATACCCTCCTCGTTCATCTTCCGGATCACTTTCTCACCAAACTGCGACACCCCACCGTGCATGTTGCTGCCCCGGGCACTGTCGCAGATGTCGTTGTCTCCATTGTGACAGAGGGTGATATACACCACCCCTCGCTGGGCAAAGTGGCGCACGTTGCTAAGATCGTGCTCCAGGGCGAGGCCGTTCTCTATACCAAACATGATAGACTTCCGACCCTTCCGCTTGTCCTCGTAGAGGTCAACGGGCGTACGGGCGATACTGATATACTGTCCGTTCTCGTCCACGATCTGTTCCAGTTTGTCGAAGATGAGGTCGGCATAAACCCTGGGAGAGAGCTGTGCGGAGTTGATCTTGAGCTGCGGGTTATGCTTGATGATGCCCGCTATATCCACCTTATCCGAGAACTTCTCGCCCATCTTGGGCTGCGGCAGATAAGCCACCATGATCACGGCGTCCTGACGTCCCTCGGTCATCTTGTGCAGATCGTAGAGGATACGCGGGTCGCGCTGGTCGAAACGCACGCCCTGCGGAAAGAACATCGGCGTGTCGCAGTGGCTGTCGAGCGTCAGCACGCGGTCGTGAAGACTCTTGGCTGTGACAAACTCCGCCGCGCTCCTCACCAGCCACTGGAACACCGGCAGCCCGTCATCGCCCAGCCATTCGGGGTGCCACTGCACGCCCATGATGGGCTTCAGCTCCGTACTCTCCATGGCTTCGATGATGCCATCGGCTGCCACGGCGGTAGCACGGAAGCGCGGGCCGGGATCGGAGACAGCCTGATGGTGGAAGCTATTGACGTAAAGAGCCTCTCCCCGGACCTCCCCGAAGGGGGAGGGAGAAGCCGTGCCGTAAGCTTGTGCAAGCATGGAGTCGGTACTGATAGCTACGCGATGCGTCGGCTCCGACTTGTCGGCATCCTGCGAGTGCTTCACCCTGTCGATCCGATGTGCCTTCACCCACTTCTGTAAGTTTTCGTCCAGGAGGACAGGCTCAAGGGTGCGCTCGTTCCCCTTCCCCACTGGGGAGGGGTTAGGGGTGAGGCTGCCATTCTTTATGTTAATATCCTGCGCCACCTTCCCTCCTAACGCCATGGCCAGCGTCTGCATACCCCGACAGATACCCAGCATGGGGATCTGCCGATTATAGGCCAGTCGGGTGAGGAGCAGTTCGGGAAGGTCGCGTGTGGCATTGATGTTATGCAGCCCTGTGACGGGTTCCTCGCCCGCCCACAGCGGGTTGAAATCGGCTCCCCCGGTAAGCAGCAGGCCATCTATCTGGTCGAGCGTATCGACCAGTACGTCCTGATTATCGACAGGAGGGATGAGCAGCGGCGTACCTCCGGCCCTGACGACCTGCTGGTAATAGCGTTCACGAACCGTGGCATCGCCGTCACCATAGTTGGTGGTGATACCTATGACAGGGCGCCGCTTCCCTTCGGGAAACGACGCATAGAAACGCGACAGATGCGCGTCGAGACGGAAAGAAGTCATCTGTTAATCGGGATTGACGGGCATCTCGCGCTTGATGCTCTGCTCCAGAGAGATTAAGGTTTCGGTAGATACCACTCCGGGAATGGTCTGAAGCTTATTGTTCAGCAGATCCATCAGCTCCTCGTTATCGCGGGCGTATGCCTTTACAAGCATGGTGTAAGGACCCGTGGTGAAGTGACACTCCACGATCTCAGGAATGTTAAGCAGGCGTTTCACCACGTCTTTATACATGGAGCCGCGCTCAAGATTCAGCCCTACATAGGTACAGGTGCTATAACCGAGACTCTTGGGGTTCACGTCGAAGCCGCTGCCGGTGATGACTCCCGACTCCAGCAGACGCTGAACACGCTGATGAACGGCAGCACGCGATACGCCACACTCGTTGGCTACATCCTTAAACGGGATACGCGCATTCTGTGCAAGAATAGCAAGAATCTTCTTGTCAAGATTGTCAATTTTATCCATGATCTGTCAAATTAGCAATTTGTTATTCGATTTAAGCAAAAGTAGGCAAAATAACTGAAACGTACAACAATTTGCACCATTTTTTTGCCATTTGCGTGCAAAATGTCAATCTGTGAGGCTTTTCAGGCGACAGTACGGGACGACAGACATGTGCCCGACAACATATATTCAGCCCTGTGGCGCAATTCTCTTTAAGCCTTATGACATATCATGCAGTGCGGATAACGTGTCGATGAGACCGAAATAGAATAGACAGATCCACAGGTTAACATGACATAGTAACAAAATAACAT
>LAHS01000055.1_pt1 | contig 18106 bp, 17 predicted proteins | sample 329651 | NCBI WGS metagenome assembly LAHS01 (sample SAMN03275699, study PRJNA271635) | activated sludge metagenome | isolation source: sample C-1 Sludge from hydrolytic chamber (first chamber) of Anaerobic... | reverse complement strand
TTTTTTTTTTTTTTTTTTTTTTTTTTTTTTTTTTTTTTTTTTTTTTTTTTTTTTTTTTTTTTTTTTTTTTTTTTTTTTTTTTTTTTTTTTTTTTTTTTTTTTTTTTTTTTTTTTTTTTTTTTTTTTTTTTTTTTTTTTTTTTTTTTTTTTTTTTTTTTTTTTTTTTTTTTTTTTTTTTTTTTTTTTTTTTTTTTTTTTTTTTTTTTTTTTTTTTTTTGTGCCTTTCAAGCCCCTTAAAAGCATCCTTCAAGCGCCTTGAAGGTATGCTTCAAGCAGCTTGACGCATAGATTCTGTAACACAATGTAGTATACCATGCTTTCAGAAGTTATACTTCAGGGCAGTAGAAAATCAACTGCCGGGGTTCAAGTCAATGCGCTCAGGCGCTTCTAACACCTGTTAAACGACAGTGCAACACCTGTTAAAGCATTGCCTAACAAGTGTCGCACCATTCACGGAGCATGCCACCGGCACCCCCGCAATTAAATTCTGCACCGCAAAGGCTGGCCTTTAATCCAGCAACAGCACCGTAACGCCTCGGGCGGCCTGCGCCCCCATCACGAGTGCCTGCTCTATGTCGGCCGTCTTCGAGGGGCCGCTGATGAAGGTGCCGAAGTTGTATTCCGGCTTCATCTCAATGCGGCTGTAGGCTTCGTGCATGTTGTTCACGATGTTCTGCCTGTCGAGCAGGATGACCAAATACTCCGAAATGAAGCACACGGCCTTCTCTTTCATCGTTTGCGGAACCCACACGCAGGCGTTTTCTGCTACGCCCAGCTCGCCTTGGATGATGCCCACGTCGGTGCCGTTCAGCTCCTTGGCATCGGCTACTGTATCCGGATTCTTCTGCGCAATGTTGATAAACGGCAGGTTGGATGCAAAGGTCTGCGCTTCCGGATAGATGTTGCGGATGATGAGGTTCAGGTCGTCGGTCTTCTTGGCTTCAACGACCTTGCCGCCCACCGTTTCCGTCATTTCCTTGAATTGGCGGCAGGTATCGGGATAGGTGATGCCGCTTACGGGCGTAGCCGGCATGTCGTACTGCTCCCGGGTGTTGGCTCTCAGCTTACTGAATAGTTCTTCCTTGTTCATTTTACTTCTCCTTTCTTCCACATTTCGTGGAACGATTTCTTGGCAAAAACGGGCTTATCGTGGCCTATTCCCCACGGGTTGAGCGTGCTGAAATGTGTCAGGTTCTCGGGTACATAGTTAACCAGAGGCGCAAACTTGAGTGCAGTGGTGTACAGAGACGGGCTGTTGTAGAGCATCTTCATGCCCGTTGACATCATCTTCTTCAGCTTGTCAGCCTTGCCGATGGCCTCAAGATTCTGTCTCCAATAGTAAATCTGCGAGCCCGGAGCTACCTCTGCAGGGCACACGGTGTCGCAACTTAGGCAGAGAGAGCAGGCCGATAAGTTCTCCGAATGCTGCTGCGGGTCCTTCAGCATGCCGAGGTTTACGCCGATGGGGCCGGGTATGAAGTAGGTGTAACTGGCTCCCGTAGAGCGGCGGTACACAGGACATGTGTTCATGCAGGCACCGCAACGGATGCACTTAAGCGTCTCCCAATGCTGCGGATCGGCAATGATGTCGCTCCGGCCGTTGTCGAGCAACACCACGTGCATTTCCCCTCCGGGGCGTGCCTGGCGAAAGTGAGAGGTGTAGGTTGTGGTAGGCTGGCCCGTTCCACATCTGCAGAGCAGGCGCTGGAACACAGCAAGACTGTCGTAATCGGGCACGAGTTTCTCCAGTCCCATGGTCACTATGTGCAGCTTAGGCATTGAAGTGCTCATGTCGGCATTGCCTTCATTGGTGCAAACTACGATGTCGCCGGTCTTTGCTACGCCGAAGTTGCAGCCCGTGAGGCCTGCCTGCGCTTCCATGAACTCCTGCCGCAAGTGGTGGCGGGCACACCTTGTAAGGTACGTGGGGTCGTAGTTTCCGGTCTCGTTGGATATTCCTTTCTCCTCAAACATGCGTCCCACTTCCTCGCGGGTGATGTGAATGGCCGGCATGACGATGTGCGCCGGGTGCTCATTCATGAGCTGGAGGATGCGTTCACCCAGGTCGGTTTCAACCACGTCGATGCCCCTTTGTATCAAGAAGTCATTGAGTCCGCACTCTTCAGTGAGCATAGATTTGGACTTAACCATCTTTGTTACCTTGTGGGTTTCAAGTATTCCGTACACCATCTCATTGAGTTCGGCGGCGTCCTTGGCCCAATGAACGACCACACCACGGCTCTCCAGGTTCGTTGCAAACTGCTCCAGGTAGTCGGCCAGGTGCGTAATGGTGTGCTTCTTGATGTCGCTGGCGTGGTTTCTCAGTTCCTCCCACTCGGGAAGATGCGACGCCATGAGGTCGCGCTTCATGCGAACGCTCCAGAAGGTCTGGTCGTGACGCGTCACTCTTTCTTTGTCTTTGAGTATCTGGTGGGCTGCCAATGAATGTTTAGTGCTCATAATCCTGCTGCTAAAATCTGTACTACATGTATGAATTGAATAGGCTTGTGCTGCCTTTTAGCTATGCCCGCCATGTGCATCAGGCAGCTGCTGTCGGGCCCGGTAACGTACTCTGCGCCCGTTGCCATGTGCCTGGCTATCTTGTCTTCGCCCATACGAATGGAGACATCGGGCTCCTCCACGGCAAACATACCGCCGAAACCGCAGCACTCGTCCTTGCGTTCAGGCTCCTTGACGGTTATGCCCTCGACGAGTTTCAGCAAGTCTATAATCTTGTTGTACTGCGGTACATGACACTCGGAGGGAGCCGACAGCCCCAGTTCTCGTACGCCGTGGCAGGAGTTGTGCACGCTGACTACGTGGGGAAACTTGCCGGGCAGCGAGCTGACCTGCATCACATCGTGCAGAAACTCCACAATGTCCATGGTTTTCTTTGAGGCTTCACACTCGTGTTCTCCCTGCAGCAAATGAGGGTGGAACTCCTTGACAAAGGCCGCACACGATGCCGACGGCGCCACTACATAGTCGTAGTTCTTGAACAACTCGTCGAACTTACGGGCCAAAGGCACCGACATCCGCTCGAAACCGGCATTGGCCATGGGCTGTCCGCAGCAGGTTTGCTTCTCCGGATATTCGACATCAAGCCCCAGATACTTCAGGAGCTTGTAGGCTGCAACGCCCGCTTCGGGATACAGGGCATCCACGTAACAAGGAATAAACAATCCGATTTTCATGTAATAATCTGTTCGCTATAATTCTGTTTCTGCAAATGTAAGTAAAAAACTCCGAAAAGTCATGCCCGTAACTGTAAAAGTTTCACGATTGTACTTCTTTAACATTACCGGCTTTCCTGCCGTCAGCAATCGCCTGCAATGCACGTACTGTCGCGGGGATTGCCATTGTTCGGGCAGCTGCTTCAAACTGTGCGGCAGTACCGAAAACGTAAAACAGCCGCATAAAATGCTGACGGCGAGGGCGTTGAAAGATGGGCTCCGCGGTGCTGAAGGATAGGGTCAGGAACTTTTGACAGGTGTCAAAAGATTGTGTGACAAGTGTCGAAAGATTGTGCGACACCTGTCAAAAGTTCGTGAAGCATAGCTCCGGGCACGCCGAAAAGGTAATAAAGTGACGAGACGGAGGCCGAAGATGGTGCCGTTTTCAAAAATAATGCTTATCTTTGCCTTCACGCCGGGCCGGCTGATGCAGCCTGCCCGCGCTGCAAAATCAAACCAAACCGATAAATACAAAAGCAAGATGGATGCAAAAGAACTGAGAAACGAGCGGCTTGCCGCCAAGCTCATCAAGAGCCTGAACCAACGTCACTACGACGCTTATTACTGCAAAAGCAACGATGACTTATTAAATAAGGTGAAGGAACTGATACCTGCGGGCAGCACAATCTCGTGGGGCGGCTCGGCCAGCATACGCGATACGGGCATTACGCAGATGCTAAAAGCGGGCGATTACCGGGTGTACGACCGAGATGACGTACACACGCAGGAGGACAAAATGCGCATTTACCGCAAGGCGATGGAGTGCGACTACTACCTTGCAAGCGTGAACGCAATGAGCGAAGACGGCGTTATCGTGAACGTAGACGGCAACGGCAACCGCGTGGCAGCCATCACATGGGGGCCCGAACACGTTATTCTGGTGGTGGGACTGAACAAGGTTTGCCGCGACGTTGATGCCGCCGTAAAGCGCGCCCGCTCCGTGGCAGCGCCCACGAACATGGCCCGGTTCGACTTCCGCACGCCCTGCCAGGCGGACGGAGTGTGCCATGACTGCAAGTCGCCCGACTCCATCTGCAACTATATCTCTATTCAGCGCATGAGTCATCCGGCCAAACGGCACATCGTGCTCCTTACGTCCGAGCCCGTTGGCTACTGAATTAACGGCCGCCGATAGTCCGATTTTTCAATTTAAATGCGTAACTTTGCAGTTCAAAGTTTGTGAAAGATGATAGTTTGCATTGCCGAGAAACCAAGCGTGGCCAAAGACATAGCCCGCATCATAGGCGCCAACCGGTCGCACGACGGCTACATGGAGGGCAACGGTTACCAAGTAACATGGACCTTCGGCCATCTGTGCTGCCTCAAGGAACCTAACGACTACAGCGAGAACTGGAAGCACTGGAGCCTGGCGGCGCTGCCCATGATACCGACGCGTTTTGGCATCAAGCTCATCGACGACGGCGGTATACGCAAGCAGTTCGACATCATTCGCCGCCTGATGCAGGCCGCCGACGGCATCATTAACTGCGGAGATGCCGGCCAGGAGGGCGAACTCATACAGCGCTGGGTTATGCAGCTGGCGCAGGCAACGTGCCCGGTAAAGCGGCTGTGGATTTCGTCCATGACCGACGAAGCCATCAGGCAAGGCTTCCGGGAACTCAAGGAACAGGACAACTATCAGCCCCTCTACCTGGCCGGACTTAGCCGCGCCATCGGCGACTGGATACTTGGAATGAACGCCACCCGCCTCTACACGCTCAAATACGGGCAGAACCGGCAGGTGCTGAGCATAGGTAGAGTGCAGACGCCTACGCTGGCGCTCATCGTTAACAGGCAGAAGGAGATTGACAACTTCAGGCCCCAACCCTACTGGGTGCTGGCTACCGTGTACCGCGACACTACGTTTACGGCCACCAAAGGCAGGTTCGCAAGCAAGGAAGAAGGCCAGAAAGCCTTCGCTGCCATTGCCGACAAACCGTTCTTGGTAACCGACGTACAGAAGAAGAAAGGTACCGAGGCACCGCCTCATCTCTATGACCTAACCTCGCTGCAGGTAGACTGCAACCGCAAGTTCAGCTACTCCGCAGAGACTACTCTCAACCTGATACAGAGCCTGTACGAGAAGAAGGTGACCACTTATCCGCGTGTAGATACCCAGTATCTGAGTGATGACATCTACCCGAAGTGCCCCTCCATACTCAATGGAGTTTACCAAACAAAGCGCCAGGGGCAGCAACCGTTCGCCGAACTCGTGAAACCTCTGGGCGGCAAAAAGCTGCCCAAGAGCAAGAAAGTGTTTGATACAAGCAAGGTGACCGACCACCATGCCATCATTCCTACGGGCGTTCCACCCGTCGGACTCACTGACATGGAGTGGAATGTCTTCGAACTCATAGCCAAAAGGTTTATCAGTGTGTTCTATCCGGACTGCAAGTTTTCAACCACAACGGTACTCGGACAGGTGAAAGAGGTGGAGTTCAAGGTGAGCGGAAAGGAGATTCTGAGCCCCGGATGGCGCGTAGTTTACCAGTCGGCAGCCGCAAAGACGGATGCTGACGGCGCCAACACGGACGACGAAGAGGACGTTAAGAGAGACGAAGAGGAACGTACACTGCCCGCATTCACTAAAGGTGAGAGCGGTGCTCATGCCCCCACACTGACCGAAAAGACAACAACGCCGCCCAAATACTACACAGAAGCAACGCTGCTGCGGGCCATGGAGACCGCCGGAAAGTTCGTTGAAGACGAAGAACTGCGTGCAGCACTCAAGGAAAACGGAATTGGAAGACCCTCATCGCGTGCAAGCATCATCGAAACTCTGTTCAAACGCCACTACATCAGGCGTGAACGCAAGAACCTGCTGGCCACCCCCACGGGCATCCAACTTATCGACACCATCCACGAAAAGCTGCTTACAAGCTGCGAACTGACGGGCATCTGGGAGAAGAAACTGCGCGACATCGAGCACCGCAAGTATGACCCGGCACAATTCATAGACGAACTCAAGGAGCAGATAACGCAGATAGTGAACGACGTAATGACCGATGGCAGCAACCGCCACATAGCCATCACCACCGAAGAAGACCTGAAGAAGAAGGCGCCGAAGAAGAAGTCAGCACCGAAGAAAACGAGCGACAAGGCCGACAAGGGTACAGAGAACGACCCGCAACCCACGTTCGACATATCGACCATGAAGCCCGACGACAGCCTCATCGGCAAGCCCTGCCCCATCTGCGGCAGAGGTTTCATCATCAAGGGGCGCACGGCCTACGGCTGCAGTAACTGGCAGAACGGCTGCGACTTCAAGCTGCCGTTCGACGAAAAGCAGCAGGATTAGACTTACACTCCAAGCATATTATCAAACTGACAAACCATACAAACAATGCAAACCAACACAAAAACCACCGGCCAACGTAACGTAGCACTCGACTTGTTGCGCGTTATCGCCATCTTCCTGGTGCTCTGGCAGCACTCCAGCGAGTACTACTACATCGGCAACAACCTGTCTCTGATAACGGAGAATGCCTACACACTGGGCTTCTTTAACAGCTTATCGCGCATCTGCGTGCCGCTTTTCGTCATGATATCGGGCTATTTTCTGCTCCCGATGAAGACCGGCACGGGCGCTTTCTTCCGCAAACGGTTCGCCCGAATACTGTGGCCGTGGATATTCTTCTGCATCGTTTACGCCGTTTACTACGTGTTCTACCGGGGCGACTCGCTTGCTGCGTGCCTGCTCAACATTGCCCACATACCCGTTAACTGGGGCGTGGAGGTGGGTCATTTGTGGTACATCTACATGCTCATTGGCATGTATCTGCTCGTTCCTGTGCTCTCCCCGTGGGTTCGCAACAGCTCTAAAAGGGAGATGCAGGTGTACCTCGGCATCTGGGCTGCTACCACTTTCCTGCCTTACATCCACCTGGTGTGGCCGCTGGTGTGGGGCGAATGCACGTGGAATGTATCGCCCGCACTCTATTACTTCACCGGGTTCGGGGGCTATCTCGTACTGGGCAGCTACGTGCGTAAGTACGGGCAGCTGTCTGCGTTTGCCTCTCTGGCGCTGCTGGTAGCGGGCTATCTCGCCACGGCTGTTGTCTTCAATGCCCGTATACCCTACGCTTCGGGAGCCGTGGAGGCCGAAATTCCCTGGGATTTCTGTGCCGTTAACGTGGCCATGATGACGTATGCCATGTTCTCGCTCGTCAGCCACATCAAAATCAATGCAGGCTGTCTGTGGGCCCGACTCATTACAAGCATCTCCGTGTGCAGCTATGCCATCTACCTTGCTCATATCATGCTGCTCAACTTCTACCACGACCTGTTCGACGGTTCCTTTGCTTCCATCCTGGTAAAGATACCACTCATCAGCGTCTGCACGTTCGTTACCACCTACGTTATCGTACTGCTACTGGCCCGGTTGCCCAAATCAAGGTACTGGCTCGGCGTAGACTGACGGGCTGTTACAATATTCGGGCTGTTCTGACGTTTGTTAAATAAAAAAGCATGCAGCGCAGTTACCATCTTCTGTTCATCCTTATTGTCATGGCGGTCATGACGAGTTGCGGCGTTGACCGCAATCTGAAGAGAGGCGACAAGTACCTCTCACTGGGCGAATATTATGATGCTGCCGCCGAGTACAAGCGTGCCTATACCCGCCTGCCGGCAAAAGAAAAGGAGCGACGGGGCCAGGTTGCCCTCAAGATGGCTGCCTGTTACGACAAGATAAACCAAACACCAAAGGCCATAGCTGCCTATCGCAACGCCATGAGATACGGCCAGGCAGACATCAACAACCAACTGTCATTCGGCCGGCAGCTGCTCAAGAACGGCAATTACAAGGAGGCCAGCCAGGTCTTCCGGCTTGTTCTCGACTCGCTGCCCGATAACGAACTGGCACAGGCAGGGCTGCAATCGGCTCTCCGTGCACCCGAAATAAAGGAGCTGGGAAGCCGCTACACCGTGAAGCGAATGGACGTTTTCAACTCGCGCAGGGATGATTACTCGCCCATGCTGGCAGGCGACAACTACAATCAACTTTACTTCACGTCGACCCGCAACGAGGCAGCAGGCGATGAACTGAGCGGCATTACGGGCACCAAGGCAGGCGACATATTCGTTTCGGAGAAAGATGACCAAGGCCGATGGACCAGACCCCAGCCCGTTACGGGCGGACTCAATACGCCTTACGACGAAGGAGCATGCTCCTTCTCTGCCGACCAACGCGAGATGTACCTTACCCAATGCCTTACCGACCCCGCATCTCCACGCTACGCGCAGCTTGTTGTTTCCAACCGTGCCGACGCCGCATGGAGCAAAGCATCGCCCCTGGAAATCACCCGAGACACGCTCTCCGCCTTCGCCCATCCGGCCATCTCGCCCGACGGCGAGTGGCTTTACTTCGCCTCCGACATGCCCGGAGGCAAGGGCGGTCTCGACATCTGGCGCGCCCGCATCACACCGTCGGGCTTCGGTGGCGTGGAGAATTTGGGCGAACCTATTAACACCCCGGGCAACGAGGAGTTCCCAACTTTCCGCCCGAACGGCGACTTCTACTTCTCCAGTGACGGCCATCAGGGGCTGGGAGGGCTCGATATCTTCATTGCCCGCGTAGATGCAACGGGGCATTACGGCATAGAACACCCCGGCTACCCGCTCAACTCGCAGGGCGATGACTTTGGAATGACCTTCGAGGGAGCCTACAACCGCGGCTTCTTTTCATCCAACCGGAACGACGGGAGAGGCTTTGACAACATCTACTCCTTTGAGAATCCGGAGGTTGTACAGACCGTTAAAGGCTGGGTCTACGAAATAGATGGCTACGAACTGACTGCTGCACAGGTGTTCATGGTGGGCAACGACGGCACCAACTTACGCCTTAACGTAAAGGCCGACGGCTCCTTCACGCAGGTTGTAAAGCCCGGCGTAGACTACGTGATACTGGCAACGTGCAAGGGATTCCTCAACCACAAGGAGGAAATAAGCATCCGCCGGGTCGACGAATCGGAAGAAACGGTACTGCAGTTCCCCCTGGCCTCCATCACTGCACCTGTGCTGATAGACAACATCTTCTATGATTTTGACAAGGCAACCCTGCGTCCGGAGTCGCAGCAGGCACTCGACCAGCTGGTCAAGTTGCTGGCTCAGAACCCCAATGTAACCATAGAACTGAGCGCACACTGCGACTACAAGGGCAGCGCCGAATACAACAAGCGGCTCTCGCAGCGACGGGCAGAGGCCGTGGTAAGCTACCTCGTGCAGCACGGCGTGGCCCGCGACCGCCTTACCCCCGTAGGATATGGCAAAGAGAAGCCCAAGACCATACGCAGGAAAGTAACGGAACGCTACCCTTGGCTCAAGAAAAACGACGTGCTGACAGAGGACTTTATCAAGCAGCAGAACGACGAACACCAGGAAATATGCAACCAACTGAACCGCCGAACGGAGTTCACCGTGCTGCGGACAACTTACGGCATGTTCGACGAAAAAGGCAATCTGAAAAAGGACTTCAAGACCCGCAAGCCCGAAACGGAGGAGAAGGAAGACGACGAGATAAATATCTTTTTCAACTGACGAACCAGCATCAGGCACCTTGCTATTGGCAAGCCGGCTTCCTGCTTTTTTGCAGTCGGTTTCTTGGATGTGTCCTTCAAGGCGCTTGAAGCTATCCTTCAACAGCCTTGACCGATAGGTTCAAGGCCGTTGAAGCTATCCTCTTTAAACCCTTGACGGTATAAACAAAAAGAAGTCATTGAGTATCAATAACTTCCGAACAGTACAAAATGGAGCGTTTACCGGGCATTGGCCAGGTTGTAAACCGTAACGGCACCGAGCGTGAAGAGGGCTATCAACAACATCAGGGGCGAGAAGCTGACCCTCTCGGCAGAAGAGAGAGCGCCCACGAAGTCGCCGAACACGTTGCCCAAAGCCATGCGCAGCTCGGCAAAACCATTGAAGAGCAGGAACAAGGCCAGCCCTGCGAGCGAGCAGACGGCCGTCCACAGCCTGCTCAGGTTGCGCTTGCCGGCGGGCAGCCTGCGCATTACCCGGCGGCTGAAACCGTTGTCGGTTATCTCTTGTCGGTTCTTCTCAAAGAACTGAACTATCAGTTTTTCGTCGTTGTTATCTGTCATAACCGTTCTGTCTTAAATAGGTTGCCAGCTTCAGTTTGCCCCTCGAGAGGTGCGATTTAACCGTACCGGAGGCCATACCTGTTATTTCCGTTATCTTATCTATGGGCTGTCCCTCCATCAACTGCAGCGTAATGCAGGTACGTTCGTTCTCGGTCAGTACCTTCAGTGCATCGTAGATGTCCATCTTCAGGCTGCTGTCGCCGCTGTCGGCGTTCTGCCTCGCCACGGCCGGAGCATCGATATCGTCCGTCGGCTTGCGGCTTCTCACGTGGTCGTACAGTACGTTGTAGGCTATGCGATACAGCCAGGTGGAGAAGCTGGAGAGGCCTTTGAACTTCCCGATGTTGAGGTATGCCTTGACAAAAGTGTCCTGTGCAAGGTCGTCGCTGAGCTGAGTATCTCCCAAGGTCTGGTTCAGAAAGAAGCGCCGAATAGGTGACTGGTACTTCCGGACAAGCTGATCGAAAGCGTGCCTGTTATGAAACACAGCCACCTGAGTAACGAGAGAGCTATCGTTTGGAGCGTTCACAATCCGTTGGTTTTGGTCAGTTTCTTCTTTGCCCGGGGCGGGAGGTCACCTTGGTAGCCTCCCGTCATGCGCTCTAAAATTCGGGTTTGTCGTTCTGGTTCTTCTTACGCTCGGTGCGTCCGAGGAACATCTGGCCTGCTCCGTAGCACAGTATGAGCAGCCCCACACCAGCCAGTGCGTCGGCATCCCATATAGAGAACATCAGTGCCAGGCCCAAGCCAATGGCCACATTCCTCACTCCACGGCGCCAGAGGTACTCGTCGGTCTGCTTGTCTACCGGCTGCAAGGGTTCTGGAATGGGCTGCCCGGTCTCCATTGCCTTCTGTGCAAGCATCACGCGGTCGTTATGTCGCCTGATGAGATAGCGCAGGATGAGGGCCAGAACGATGAACGGAGCCAGCAGGAAGATGAGCACCGCCAGCACTATACAGATGGCCAGGAGCGCTCCGCCGACACCAAAGCCGCCGCTGATGATTTTCTCCACGAGGCTTTCCTCCCAGTCTCTGTCGTCGTAACTGTTGTAACCAGGCTGCGAGTACTGGTTAGCAGAGTCCAAAACCACCGTATCCGCCGCCGTACTCGTTGTGTCCGAGTAAGCCTCCACGCCTTCATCGACCTGCGTGGTGTCGGGCTTCGCCACCGCCGTTGGGGGTGTGTGGTGGCGGTGCTTGGGTGCTGCGCTGGTGGTGGTTGCACTGAGAGTGAGCATCAGTGCGAATGCTATAAGATACTGTTTCATAATCATGTGCCTTTATCTTTTTTCTGTCTGTAAGACGGAACAGGGCCTGTTTTAGTTGCAAAGGAACGATTTTTTTTTTAAATTTGCAAGCAATTTGGAGCGCGGAGGCCACAGGCTGCCGCCTCACCAAGACCAAACGGCATGACATTACCTAAGGAATTTACATCCTACACCTGCCGGCTGATGGGCCAGGAGCTGTACAGCCGGCTGGAAGAGGGGCTCGGCAAGGAGCCTCCGGTAAGCATCCGGCTCAATCCGTTCAAGTGTACGGAACGGACGGAGATAGCCGGCAAGGCGGGCGGAGTGCCCTGGTGCCGGCTGGGAGCTTACCTGCAGAGCCGCCCGAACTTTACTTTCGACCCGCTGCTGCATGCGGGCATGTACTATGTTCAGGAGGCCTCGTCCATGTTCCTGTGCCATGCCATGCAGCAACTCCTCACCTCTCCCGTTACCATGCTCGACCTCTGTGCCGCTCCGGGAGGCAAGTCAACCGCGGCGCTGTCGGTGTTACCGGCCGGCAGTCTGCTGTTCTCGAACGAACCGATGCGTGCCCGTGCCAACATACTTGCCGAGAACATGGCCAAGTTTGGCCATGAGCACGTGGTTGTAACCAATAACTTTCCGCGCGACTTCGGCCGCAGCAAGCTGCAGTTCGACGTCGTTCTGGCCGACGTGCCCTGCTCTGGCGAGGGCATGTTCCGCAAGGATGAGAATGCCATAAGCGAGTGGAGCCCGCAGCATGTGGACGAGTGTAGCAGGCTGCAACGCACCATCATAGCCGATGTATGGAGCTCCCTGAAGCCCGGTGGGTTGCTTTTCTACTCCACCTGCACGTTTAACGCCAGGGAAAACGAGGACAACGTGGCGTGGATAATTGAGGAGTTTGGGGCCAAACTGGTTGAAGTAGAGGTGGAAGAGGCATGGAACATTACCGGTGCTCTTGCCCATCAAGGCCCCGTGTACCGCTTCATCCCGGGCCTGACGCAGGGCGAAGGCCTCTTCATGGCCGTGCTCCGCAAGCCCGGGAAGCCTGCTGACGACGCGCCCCAGCATCCGGCCAAGCAGAAAGAAACAGGCCAGAAGCTGGCCACCAACTGGATTCTGAACCCCGAAGACTACACGCTCTACGAGAAGCAAGACACGCTCACGGCCATTCCGCGGCGATGGACAGCGGCCTACAACGAGGCCTGCCGGAGCCTGCGGGTTATCCAGGTAGGCATCACTTTGGGCTCGCGCAAGGGCAAAACGCTCATTCCCGACCAGCGCCTGGCACTCTCCACGAGGCTCAACCGCAATGCTTTCGCCACCGCCGACGTTGGCTACAGCGAGGCCATCGGCTACCTTCGCAAGGAAACAGTCGCGCTGCCGGCCGGCATGCCCACGGGCTTCACGCTGCTCACCTACAAACACCAGCCCCTCGGCTTCGTAAAAAATATAGGCAACCGGGCCAACAATCTCTACCCTGCCGAGTGGAAGATAAAGAGCAGCCACATACCTGCAGAGCCCTGCATCCTGCGACTCGGCACCCCAACTGAATAAGAACGGAAAACCAAAAAGACAATGAAACAATATCTCGATTTGCTGAACCGCATTCTCACCGAAGGCGTTGAAAAAGGCGACCGCACCGGAACAGGCACCAAGAGCGTGTTCGGCCACCAGATGAGGTTTAACCTCGAAGAGGGCTTCCCCTTGCTTACAACGAAGAAACTGCACCTCAAATCCATCATCTACGAGCTGCTCTGGTTCCTCAAAGGCGATACGAACGTGCGCTATCTGCAGGAACACGGCGTGAGAATATGGAACGAATGGGCCGACGAGAACGGCGAACTTGGCCCCGTGTACGGCCATCAATGGCGGTCGTGGCCCGACTACAAGGGCGGTACCATTGACCAGATACAGAACGTAATGGAAACTCTGCGCCGCAATCCCGACTCCCGTCGCATGATTGTTTCGGCCTGGAACCCGGCCGAAGTCGATGAGATGGCGCTGCCGCCCTGCCACTGCATGTTCCAGTTCTACGTGGCTCAAGGGCGCCTGAGCCTGCAACTTTACCAGCGTTCGGCCGACACTTTCCTCGGCGTTCCGTTCAACATCGCCTCTTATGCCTTGCTGCTCATGATGATGGCGCAGGTTACCGGGCTCAAGGCAGGTGACTTCATTCACACCACGGGCGACACTCATCTCTACCTGAACCATATCAGTCAGGCCCAACTACAGCTCTCCCGCACGCCCCGACCGCTGCCTCACATGCACCTGAACCCAGAAGTAAAGAGCCTGTTCGACTTCAAATACGAGGATTTTGAGCTCACTGACTACGACCCGTGGCCGCATATTCCGGCCCAGGTATCGGTCTGACGGCCTGCAAGAACAAACCTAACAGAAGCAAGAACCATGACCATCACCATCATTGCAGCCGTGGCCGGCAACCGTGCCATTGGCTATCGGAACCGCCTGTTGTACTGGTTACCCAACGACCTGAAGCGTTTCAAGGCGCTTACTACGGGCCACACCATCATCATGGGGCGCAAAACGTTCGAGTCGTTACCCAAAGGAGCGCTGCCTAACAGGCGCAACATCGTGCTTAGCAGGAGCAAGAAAGACTTTGAAGGGTGCGACTGTTACGCCTCGCTCGATGAAGCCTTGGCCCACTGCAACGCCGAAGAGGATATATATATAATAGGTGGAGCGAGCGTGTACGAGCAGGCAATGAGCCTTGCCAACCGTCTCTGCCTAACCGAAGTGGACGATACGCCGGCCCAGGCCGATGCCTTCTTCCCGCCCTATGATGACTGGAAAGAGGCCGGCAGAGAGCAACATGAGCCCGACGAGAAGCATGCCTACCGCTATGCTTTTGTGGACTACGTGAAGTAATGCAATCTCTCTGCTGCCCGGGTATTGCTTTTTGCGAGGGCGAAAGATGCCCGCGCAGGTGCTTGTTCGTTTGGTGTCAGGGTGTAAAAGATACCGTTCAGCAACTTTCGACACTTGTCGCAAGATTGTGTGACACCTGTCAAACGGTCGTGCGACAAGTGTCGAAAGTTCTTTCCCCCATTTGATGGTGCAGCTCAAGTAACCTTCAGCGGACGGAAAACAAGGTGAATATGACCACAGAAAATCACCGAAACCGTTTATCAAAAACGGTAGAGGTGCGCCAACTGCTCCATCTTCAAGTGCCGGGTAAGGTATATCTCTCTCATTGGAAGTTTAATTTAATCACACTGCAAGATTATAACAAATAGTCCGAATAATGACGTTTTTTCTTAAAGAAGCGGCATTTTTCTTCGCAAATGCTTTCAACTTCCAAATCTTTTTCATACATTTGCAAGCGTAAAGATAGTAAGTTAGTACAATAGATTATAAATTTTGAGTTAATTACTGTTTTTTAGTAGAGGACTTCTTCGGGAGAAGAGGTTCTCTTTTTTAGTGCCCATATATAAATAGGTGTGTACTGACAGCTCTGCGTTTTAATGAAATCTTAAGGAAAGGTTAAGGCTATCTTAAGGTTACTTAGCCGCTTTCGGCGTACCTTTGCATCATCAACAGAAAACAATTTAAATAACAGAAAGGAAATAAAACATGAATGCAACAAAGTCAATTGAAGTATTACAGTTCTTTACAACAGGCCTAAACGCCCAGTCATTCTCACACCGCGTGCAGGGTAAAGTATTCGGTTCGTTAGGCTTCAGCAAGCTGGCAAGCAAGTACGCCGACCACGCCAGCGAGGAGTTAGGTTATGTAGACCAGTTCATGCAGCGCATTCTGGACCTCGGAGGACAGGTAAAGATTGAGGCAACTCAGCCAGAACAGGTGGTAGAAAACCCAATAGAATACATCAAGAACGACTGCCAGGTAAGCGTTGACGGCATTGAGTTGCTGCGCCAAAAGATGGAAGAAGTGAAGGACGACGTAACGACATACGACATTCTGAAGGTTTATCTTAAGGACGAAGAGGAAGACCTTTACTGGAGCCAGGAGCAGATTGGCCTCATCAACTGCATCGGAGAGCAGAACTGGCTCATCCGGCAACTGTAATCAAGAGTATTAACAAGAAAGGAACAAAGAATATGGAAGCTGTACAAAAAGTATATGAATTCTTGGCAGATGCCAAGACCTACTATCTGGCAACAGTTGAAAACGACCAGCCGCGGGTACGTGTTTACGGCACATCGCTGCTCTTTGAGGACAATCTCTACATCATGGCATTCCGCAAAACCAATGCCGTAGGGCAGCTGGAGAGCAACAACAAGGCCGAAATCGCAACGTTCAACAAAGGCCAGCAGCTTCGTCTTACCTGCCAACTGACAGAGGACGACCGCCAGGAAGTGCGCAACGCCATGGCCGAGAAGATGCCTTCATTGAAGGATGTGGCCGGTGAGAAGAACCAGAACTTCGTGATGATGAAAGTCACCAATGCCACTGCAGTTATCAGCCAAGGCCTGTCAGAGGGCGGAGAGACCTACAGTTTTTAAACAAAATCAGACGTTTGATTCACGGAGGTGCGGGTGATAAGTTACTTCACTTGCACCTCTTTTCATTCTTAATCATTACCTTTGCAGCATGAAGATACTCATAGTGGAAGACGAACCGGGTATTTACACCTTCCTGCAGGAAGGGTTGGAGGACGAAGGATACCAGACCCGCGTGGCTACCGACGGGCAGGCAGCGCTCGACGCCTATGCCGAATGGCGGCCCGACCTCATCCTGCTGGACTGGATGTTGCCCGTACTTGACGGCCTGGAGGTATGCAACCGCATCCGGCTCGTTGATACCACCACGCCTATACTCTTCCTTACGGCCCGCGATACCGTAGAAGAAACCATCAGCGGACTGCGTGCCGGCGCCAACGACTACATCAAGAAGCCGTTCTCGTTCGATGAGTTGGCCGAGCGCATCAAGATACATTTCCGCAACCGACAGGACGACCGCGTGCTCCGGCTGGGCGACATTGAGCAGAACCTAACCACCTATCAGGTGACCAGAAACGGCAAACACGTGAAGCTCACGGGGCGTGAATTCGACCTGCTGGCCTACTTCATCAGCCACAAAGGGCACGTCTGCACGCGCGAGGACATCATCAAAAACGTGTGGGGCATCGACTTTCAGTACGATACCGGCGTGATAGACGTGTTCATGAACGCCCTGCGAAAGAAGCTGGACATGAAGGCCGACGGCTACATCAAGACCGTGCGGGGCGTTGGTTTCATAGCAGAAGACTGACCGAAAACATGATGGAAGAACAAAAGAAGTACCAAGAACGCATTGCCCGGAGGGTATTGCTGCGCACAGGAGGCATCACGATACTGTTCTGCCTCTTCGTCCTTGTCGTTGCGGGCGTGGAAGTGAAGCACGTTGCCATTCACCAAACAGTAACCGACAACGACATTTTCCAGATGCTGCTCATACTCTGTGCCGCCATCTGTGCAGGTGTTGTGGCCTCGCTCGTTGCGCTTTACTACATCTCGCGCAATGCAGCAAGGGAGAGCATCCTGCCACTTACCCAGGCCTTGGAGCGCGAGAAGGCCTTCACCAGCTACGCCTCACACGAGCTGCGCACGCCGCTGGCCGTCATCAAAGGGTCGCTCGAAGTGCTCATCCGCAAGTCGCGAACGGAGGAGGAGTACCGCCGCAAGATTACGGAAAGCATACAGGTAGTGGACCGAATGAACGAGATGGTGGACAATCTGCTCACGCTTACGCGCGTTGAAAGCGGCAAACTGCAGCTGATATATGCCGACTATTCGGTCTCGGACCTGATGACCGAGGCCTGCAGCAACTACGCCGACCAGCTCATGCAGCGCCGCATCAAGATAGGTGTTGACGTCTCTCCCGCCGCACTCACCATGCAGACAGACCGCTCGGCCATGCTGGCCATACTCTCTAACCTGATATCGAACGCAGCCAAATACTGCAACGAGAGCGGAAACGTGAACCTGCGTGCCGCCCGGGAGAAGAACTCCGTGCTGCTGGAAGTTGAAAACTCGGGGCCGGGCATACCCAAAGCAGAGGCCGCGCAGGTGTTCGATCCCTTCTACCGTTCTATCTCCACGGGCAGCCAGAAGATAAAAGGCTACGGGCTGGGGCTGGCCATCGTGCGCCGCATGACGGACCTGTTAGGCGGCAAGGTGTCGCTCACCAGCAGCAACGAGGGCCCCACCATCGTACAGGTAAGGCTCCCCATGAGGCGGAATGTCAGGAAGTCATGACGTGATAGCGGTTCACCTTTCCCGCATTTTCGTGAAAAGGCGAACCGCCTGAAACCTCCTTTTGTTTCCTTAGGGCATGGCTTCAGGAAACAGAAGAAAAAACTATTGTGGTGCAAAAGCTATGCTTCAAGCCTCTTGAAACATACCTTCAAGGCGCTTGAAGGATGCTTTCAATCGGCTTGAAGCATAGCTTTTACGTCTTTGCCTGTAACTAGTTGATTTCCAATAGCTTGTTGATTAGCTGCTGAAAGGATAAATTTTGGAAGTTATCATCCCCTCCTAACCTCCCCTTTCCAAGGGGAGGATAC
>LAHS01000863.1_pt1 | contig 18112 bp, 20 predicted proteins | sample 329651 | NCBI WGS metagenome assembly LAHS01 (sample SAMN03275699, study PRJNA271635) | activated sludge metagenome | isolation source: sample C-1 Sludge from hydrolytic chamber (first chamber) of Anaerobic... | reverse complement strand
AAAATTAGAAGTGTTCACTAGTTGTTGGTAGCGGAGGTGGTGACTCCTGCTCAGAACAGCACACAATGTAAGACACGGGCATTCCGCGCGTTAGCGAGGGTTGCGGCTTACTGTGCTGAGCGGAAAGCAACGCCGTAGCGGACAACAACGGAATAGCAAAAAAGTGTTGGATTGATTGCAGTCAATCTAACACTTTTTCTCTTTTGATGCCTTTTATTGTATTGGACGCTGTGTTGGGAGAAAACGCTTGATGTCTATAACAAAAGACGTATGTTTTTCCTCGAATTAATTTTTCATTGTTGCTTAATTAGAAAATGAATGGAGTACACTTAAAAAAGGAAACTATTTGCTTGTTTTATCGTATAATCTTTATAGATAGGGGGAAGAGAAATTATGGAAATCGCTATTGTTGCTATTATTGGCGGCATAATGGTCGCTTTGGCTGGGATATTTACTGATGCGCGTACAAAGGGGCAAAAACTTAAATTAAAGACAATCGAACAAGAAGTGGAGTTAGAGAAGCTAAGATTGGAATCATATACAAAAGAAACCGAAAAACTGCGACTAGAATTGGAACATTCGAAAGTGCTACTATTAGAAGAGAAGAAAAATACAACGAGGTAACCTTGAATACACATGAAAGACTATTTCAGTAAAGGCATTTTTCCGCTATAATGGAAATACGACGCTAGAGGGGAAGATGACCGTATGTCAGATTATGAACAATTTGTAGAAGGTATTAAGCGCAAAACTGGTATTGATTTAGCGTTATATAAAGAAGCGCAAATGAAAAGACGATTAACTTCACTCTATGAGAAAAAGGGATATCGTAATTTTGTTGATTTTTTAAAGGCGCTTGAGCAAGATCGCGATTTAATGAATGAATTTCTAGATCGTATGACCATTAATGTTTCAGAGTTTTATCGAAATGGAAAGCGCTGGGAAGTATTGCAAAAGAAAATTTTTCCAAAGTTATTGCAATCGAACAAGCGTTTAAAAATTTGGAGTGCTGCCTGTTCTACTGGGGAAGAACCTTATTCATTAGCAATGGTATTATCACAATTAGTGCCGTTATCGCAAATTCAAATAATCGCCACAGATTTAGATGAAAATGTTATTCAAAAAGCTAAATTGGGTGTCTATCCAGAGCGTTCTTTAGCAGAGGTACCAAAAGATATTCAGGCGAAGTATTTTGAGCAAGAGGGAAGCTTCTACCGAGTGAAAGATGAAATTAAACGTTGTGTGACCTTTAAAAAGCATAATCTGCTTAACGATCATTATGATGCCAATTATGATCTTATCGTGTGCCGCAATGTGATGATTTACTTTACCGAAGAAGCAAAGGATCAAATCTATGCAAACTTCAGTAAAGCATTACGACAAGATGGTATTTTATTTGTCGGCTCAACGGAGCAAATATTTAATCCTTCGCGTTATGACTTTGAAGTAGAGGATACATTCTTCTATCGAAAAAAATAGCAAACTATATGATGAAAAGCATTCGTACAGTGAACAAGATGACTGTCACGTACATAAATTGCCAAGACACTAGACATAGATGATCGTACGCTTTTCGCTTGTCATAAGCAAAAAGCGTATTTTTTTATTAAGTTAACCATTTCACTGCCGATAATTTCCAGGAGAATGTGTAGCGTTAAGAGTTGGATGTGTTACTAGAAAACCTTCTTTTTTTAAATGAATCGTTCAGAATATTCGCATATAATGTTGTGCTGTCTATTTGAACGTATTAATGTCAAGGTGGTATGACATTTGTAAAAGGACTGTTTTTTTAGAGAATATATGTTATAGTGAAAAATACATACTTTAGCGAGTTGAAGGGAGAAAGCGTTTATGCGTTACTTAACAGCAGGAGAATCACACGGACCGCAATTAACAACGATAATTGAGGGTTTACCGTCACTTTTACCAATTACAGCAGAGAAAATTAATCATGATTTAAAACGTCGTCAAGGAGGGCATGGCCGCGGTCGCCGTATGCAAATTGAGACGGATACAGTAGAAATAGTAGGTGGTGTGCGCCACGGACAAACGCTTGGCTCTCCTGTCGCGCTTGTTGTCACAAATGATGACTGGAAGCATTGGACAAAAATTATGGGGGCAGAACCATTGGCAGAGGATATCAATCCAGAAGATATAAAGCGTCAGATTTCACGTCCGCGTCCTGGTCATGCAGATTTAGTAGGCGGTATGAAATATGGGCATCGCGATTTACGCAATGTTTTAGAGCGTTCTTCTGCGCGTGAAACAACTGTCCGCGTCGCTGTTGGTGCCGTTGCTAAAGCATTATTAAATGAGCTTGGTATATCAATTGTGTCACATGTTACAGAAATCGTAGGCATTAAGGCAGACACTTCTGTAATTGAAGGGAAATCAGTAGCAGAAATTCGTACAATTGTTGAAGCAGATCCATGTTACTGTGTAGACCCTGTTGCTTCTGCAAAAATGGTGGAGGCAATCGATGAAGCGAAAAAAGCAGGTGACTCTATCGGTGGTGTTGTTGAAGTAATTGTTGAGGGTATGCCAGCTGGTATTGGCTCTTATGTGCATTACGATCGCAAGCTTGATGCGAAATTAGCGGCCGCTATGTTATCAATTAATGCCTTTAAAGGTGTTGAATTTGGTATTGGTTTTGAAATGGCTCGTCGCAAAGGTTCAGAAGTACATGACGAAATTATTTGGTCAGAAGAAGAAGGGTATACACGTGCAACGAATCGACTGGGTGGCTTAGAAGGCGGTATGTCAACAGGTATGCCAATTGTCGTTCGCGGTGTTATGAAGCCTATTCCAACGCTATATAAACCTTTGCAAAGTGTTGATATTGAAACAAAAGAACCGTTTAAAGCAAGCGTTGAACGTTCTGATAGCTGTGCAGTACCGGCGGCATCAGTTGTTGCTGAACATGTTATTGCCTGGGAAATAGCAAGTGCGATTATGGAACAATTCCACGGAGATCAATTGCCACAACTACAAGCTCAAATTGAAGAACAACGCCGTTACGCAAAGGAGTTTTGATATATGCGTGTACCAGTAGCGACAACATCACATCAGTATGAAGTAGTGCTTGGGCATAATTTTTTAGCTGAAGCAGTCAAAACATTTGACGATAAACTGCAAAAAGCAGATAAACTCATTGTTTTTACAGATGCCAATGTGTGGGCTGCCCAAGGGGAATATTTTAAGGGCCATTTCCCATATGACTTTGAGGTCTTTGTGCTACCGGGTGGTGAAGCTTGTAAAACGTTTGAACAATACAATGCAGCACAAACTTTCTTACTTGAACAAAAATGTTCACGAAAATCATTTATTTTTGCCTTTGGTGGCGGAGCAGTTGGCGATTTAACAGGCTTTGTTGCAGCTACCTATATGCGAGGAGTACCGTTTATTCAAATCCCAACGACGATTTTAGCACATGACTCAGCCGTTGGAGGTAAAACAGCCATCAATCATCCACTAGGCAAAAATATGATTGGTGCTTTCTACCAGCCTGAAGGGGTCATATTCGATACGGCCTTTATTGAGAGTTTACCTGAGCGAGAGGTGCGTTCGGGGACAGCTGAAGTCATTAAACACGCAATGATATCAAATGCTTCCTGGCTACAGCAATTAATGGCGGCTGAATCAGTTATTCATTTTAGTACAACGGAATTGGCTCAACAGCTAAAGGCGGGCATTGAAGTAAAGGCGAAAATTGTATCCGAGGATGAAACGGAGCAATCTGTGCGCAAATATTTAAACTTAGGTCATACATATGGCCATGCCATTGAAGCAGCAGCAGGTTATGGGAAAGTCGCACACGGTGAGGCAGTGATGATTGGTCTTGTGTATTGTCTTTTACTTAGCGAGCGATATGGTAAGCTAAATCGTGACTTTACAACAGCATTTTTACATTTTGCTGTAAAAAATGGCTATCCTTTTGAAGCGGTGAATGATTATTCATTTGAACAGTTAACAACGTATTTATTAAAAGATAAAAAAGCGGAATATGGCGTACTACAATTTGTTTTACTAGAAGAAATTGGGAAACCTTTTGTGCGACCAATTGAGTTAGCAGAATGCAAAGAGATAGATGCTGAATTCCGCCAATTATTAGCGGAGGTGCTTGGATGATTCGTGGATTAAGAGGCGCAATTACAATTGAATTGGACAAGCCAGAGTTTGTTTGGGATGAGACAGCTAGATTAGTACGTGAAGTAGTGGCAGCAAACGATGTTACAGTAGAGGATATTGCTTCTATTGTCATTTCGACAACGCCAGATATTACATCAGCGTTTCCAGCGCGTGCTGTAAGGTTAATGGAAGGATGGCAGTATGTGCCTGTTATGTGTATGCATGAAATGGACGTGCCTGGAGCTCTGCCATTATGTATTCGTGTGTTAATTCATGCGAATGTAGAAATGGCGCAAAAAGATGTAAAGCATATTTATTTAAATGATGCAATCAAATTAAGACCAGATTTAGCCCAAGCTAAATAATTAAGAGGAGATGTTTGAGATGAAATGGAAACAACAATTGGACGGTATGCAAGCATATAAGCCAGGTAAACCAATTGAAGAAGTACAACGTGAATTTGGCTTACAAGAAGTCGTAAAGTTAGCATCAAATGAAAACCCATTTGGTTGCTCCCCTAAGGTAACAGCATATTTACACAATAGTGCAGTAAACCATGCATTATATCCAGACGGCTATGCGCAAAACTTACGTACAACTGTAGCAAATCATGTAGGTGTCAAAGAAACACAGCTTCTTTTTGGCAATGGCTCGGATGATATTATTGCAATTCTTACTCGTGCGCTGTTGTATCCAGGTGTGAATACAGTCATGGCAGATCCATCATTCTCACAATATGCTCATAATGCTGAAATTGAAGGCGCGGAAGTTCGTAAAATTTCTTGTATTGATGGCGCACATGACTTGGACGCTATGGCGGCAGCAATTGATGAAAATACTTCGATTGTGTGGGTATGTAGCCCGAATAATCCAACTGGTGTTGTCATTGCAGATACTGATTTACGAGCGTTTTTAGCGAAAGTACCAAGCGATGTACTGGTCGTGTTAGATGAAGCGTATATCGAATATGTGACACACCCTGGTCATAAAGAAACACTACCATTAATTAACGAGTATCCCAATGTACTATTAATGCGCACATTCTCAAAAGCATACGGTCTTGCTTCCTTCCGAGTAGGGTACGCAATTGGTCAACCTGAAGTCATTGCTAAACTGGATCCAGTGCGTGCACCGTTTAACAATACGATTTTAAGTCAAGCAGTCGCGGCAATTGCAATAAGTGACCAAGACTATATTAAAAATTGCTGTAAAGCAAATGAAATTGGTAAAAAGCAATATGTTGATTTTTGTGAAAAGCATAATTTGAAATACTACCCATCTGATACGAACTTTATTTTATTTGACACGAAAGCTAATAGTGATGTTGTTTTTCAGGAACTTATGAAGCGCGGGTTTATTATTCGCAGTGGGAATGCTTTAGGTGCCCCTGGTTTTATTCGTGTAACAATTGGAACTGAAGCGCAAAATGCGGCATTGTTACAGCATCTAGAAGCGGTGTTAAAAGAACAAGGAGTTTTTGCATGACACGCAAAGTTCTCGTAATTGGTTTAGGCTTAATTGGGGGCTCGATTGCTCTTGCTTTACAAAAAGCACCTGACACAAAAATTATAGGCTATGATATGGACGAAACAACACGTGAACATGCTAAAACCTTAAATATTGTTCATGATATTGTGACAAATCCACAAGATGTTGCAGCAGAGGTTGATATCATTATTTTTGGGACACCTGTTAACGCTACACTTGAGTGGATGGAACAATTAAAAACATGGCCGTTAAAAAATAAAGTGATTGTAACAGATACAGGTAGCACGAAAAAAATGATTATGCAAAAAGCTGGAGAGTTACGTGAATTAGGCATTACCTTTATCGGTGGACACCCGATGGCAGGGTCTCATAAAAGTGGTGTTTTAGCGGCAAAGGCTCATCTTTTTGAAAATGCGTACTATATGTTAACACCACTAGCGGGTGAAGAAATTATTAATATGGCCCAACTTGAAAGTCTATTGAAATTCACACATGCCAAAGTTGTTAGTGTATCTGCACGTGAGCACGATCATATGACAGCCGTAGTTAGCCATTTCCCGCATGTTATTGCAGCATCTCTTGTGCATCAATTAGGCGGAGAAAATGGTGAATATCCGATGACACGCTCACTGGCCGCAGGGGGCTTCCGTGATGTCACGCGTATTGCATCATCTAATCCGATACTATGGCGTGATATTACACTACAAAATCGTGATGAATTAGTAGCCCAACTTGAGGGGTGGCAATCCGAAATGAATCGTGTGAAGGAGCTTCTACTAAATGGAAGCTCTGCTGATATTGAAAACTATTTTGCAATTGCTAAGGAGCTCCGTGATGAATTACCAATAAGTGCTGGAGCAATGTTTACGTCGTTTGATTTGTATGTCGATGTTCCTGACTACCCAGGGGTAATTTCTGAAGTAACAGGCTTACTAGCGGATGAAAAAATTAGTATTACTAATTTACGTATTGTAGAATCTCGCGAGGATGTCTTCGGTATACTTGTCATTAGCCTGCAAAGTGAAAGTGATCGTGAGCGCGCAGCTGCATGTATTCAACAGCGTGCCAAATTTGAAACATATATTTCATAGGAAAGTGCATTCGCGTTAAGAGAGACGTTGAATTACTAATTAAAAGAAAGCGTCGATATATCGGCGCTTTCTATCTTCATATGGAGGCGGGAGATAACGATGAGTGAAAAAGTATTACAGTATCATAAACCATCATTACAAGGGCACTTAACAATCCCAGGTGATAAATCAGTGTCACATCGTTCAGTTATGTTTGGCGCTATCGCAACAGGGAAAACAACGGTGGATGGCTTTTTACTTGGAGAGGATTGTTTAAGCACAATAGATTGCTTCCGCAAGCTTGGTGTCAAGATTGATGTGGACGGTACAAATGTAACAATTGAAAGCGCAGGAATGGAAGCATGGCAAGAGCCTAGCGAAGTGCTATATACAGGGAACTCCGGTACAACGACTCGCTTAATGCTTGGCATTTTAGCAGGCTCCAACGTACATTCTGTAATGACAGGGGATGCATCAATTGGGAAGCGTCCGATGCGACGTGTCATAGATCCACTACGTCAAATGGGTGCTCATATTACGGGACGTGCAGATGGACAATATACACCGCTTGCCATACAGGGTACAACGCTACAAGCGATAGACTACCAAATGCCTGTGGCGAGTGCACAAGTGAAATCTGCTATTTTACTAGCAGGTTTACGTGCGCAAGGTACAACAGTAGTGCGTGAAACGGAAATTTCTCGCGATCATACAGAGCGCATGTTACGTCAATTTGGGGCACAAATAACTGTGGAGGAAGGCGTTATCTCATTTGAAGGTGGACAAAAACTATTAGGAACACATGTGTCAGTGCCAGGAGATATTTCATCCGCAGCATTTTTCTTAGTGGCGGGTGCTATTTGCCAAAATAGTAAAGTTGTTTTAGAAAATGTGGGCATTAACCCAACGCGTGATGGGGTTATTGAAGTGCTTCGAAATATGGGGGCGTCAATGACAGTAGTGCCAAATGAAGACGATCAATCTGAGCCAACAGCAACTATTACAATTGAAACGTCTACATTAAAAGGCACAATTATTGAAGGCGATATAATTCCACGACTAATCGATGAAATTCCGATTCTTGCACTTTTAGCAACACAAGCACATGGTACAACCATTATTAAAGATGCTGAGGAGCTTAAAGTGAAGGAGACAGATCGGATTACAGCTGTGGTCGATGAATTACAAAAACTTGGTGCACGTATTGAAGCAACTGAGGATGGCATGGTGATTGAAGGACCAACGCCATTACAAGGGGCTAGCTTAAAAACATACGGAGATCACCGTATCGGTATGATGGGCGCTGTGGCAGCGTTAATTACGAATGGTGCAGTGACATTAGATGATGCGGAATGCATCGCTGTATCCTACCCATCGTTTTTCGAGCATGTTGAGGCTGTAAAGAAATAGTCTGCAAATGAATGTATTCATCTATTGTCATTCTTTATTATCTAGATTTCTTACATGACAGTTTAGTTGATGTAGCAGTTGGCTGTAATTCCACCAGTTTGTAGTGGGTTGTCGAATAATACAGGCAGTAATATGTACAAGTATTTTTAATCAAACAAGACAATAGACAAATGCGTCATTCTTTGGGTTGTCTAAAGTCTGGACTCCCCAATCCTTTTGGGGAGTTTTTTCTTGTTTCGAAAGAAAATATTTTGTAGCATAAAGATATACAAGAAAGAATAGGTGAATGACTGTGAATAATGCGATGACTGAAATGATGCAAGCACTTGAGCAAGGGGATTTAGCTTTAATAGACCAGCTACTCGAATCTTTTTTAATGAAGGAGTTACCTGAGGAAATTTACGCACTGGCGGAAGTTTTTATGCAATATGGGTATATGAAAGAAGCGGACCGTGTACTGGAGCATTTGCAATTTTTATTCCCTGAAGAGGCACAATTAAAAATTGATCGTGCCAATGTCTTAATGGAGCTTGGTGATGAGGACGAGGCGTTAGATATGTTGTTAGCAGTCGAAGATACAGCTCCAGAGTACCCGCAAGCATTACTAGTGCTAGCTGATTATTATCAAATGCAAGGGTTATTTGAGGTAGCAGAAAAGCGCATTAATGAAGCGCTAGCCATCTTACCTGATGAATCACTACTACAATTTGCTAAAGCCGAGCTTTTATTTGAGACAGGGCGTTTTCTAGAGGCCGCACGCCTTTATGAAGAATTACATGAACAACAGGAAGACTTTGCAGGTATCAGTCTCGTTGAACGATTAGCTGAAGTATATCGTGCAGGCGCTGCCTACGAAACAGCTTTAGACTATTATTTAGCAGCACTTGAGGACGAAGTGAAGCCAGATATTTTATTTGGTGCAGCATACGCTGCATTCCAATCACAAAAATATGAAATGGCGATTAAACAATTAGAGGACTTAAAGGAATTGGATCCGGATTATTTCTCTGCTTATTTATTGCTTGCGGAAAGCTATGCTATGACGGAAGACAATAAAAAAGCATATGCTGCCATTAAAGAAGGTTTAAAGCGTGATGAGTACGATAAATCATTATTCTTATTCGCGGGTAAAATGGCATTAAAAAATGCCTTGCCAAAGGAAGCTGAAAGTTATTTACGTGAAGCGATTGCCTTAGATCCTGAATATATGGAGGCAGTATTAACACTCATCTCTATATTGACACAGCAAGAACGTTTTGAAGATGTTGTTGAATTATTTGAGACATTGCAAAAAAATGATTTTGAGTGGAACACTTTATACCCTTACGCTGCCGACGCATATGCAAATTTAGAATTGTACGACCGTGCATACGAATTTTACCGTTTGGCATATACTGATTTTAAGGAAGACGCAGCATTTTTAGAAAAATATGTTTATTTCTTATTAGAAGAAGGCAAGCGTTCAGAGGTTAAAGAGGTAATCGGTTATTTAATCAAGCTTCAGCCAGGTGAACCACAATGGCAAGAGATGTTAGAAGGCTTAGAATTAGAGTAAAGGAGGGAGTGGGTATGACTGCTTCTGTATCAGTTGTCGATAAAAAAGCATTTGTTCGCTGGTTTTTGAAAAATTACCAATTAAAACGTCGTGAGTGTGTATGGATTTTAAATTACTTATTAAGTAATGATGAGTTGTTAAAACGAATACGGTTTGTAGAAGAAGCACACTATTGTCCTAGAGCAATGGTGATGTCTACAGTAGACTCAACAGGTGTACCATTTCGTTTTTATAAAGGCAATGTGATGACAGCCGATGCCGAGAAATCTTTCCATGACTTACGTTTACATGAGCAAGAAGATATGTATATACAATTGAACTTCCCAAATATACCGCCAAGTGCCCAATACTTAGCAGTTCTTGAAGAAAACCCTTATATGCCAGAAACATTGATTGTTAGTGAAAAAGATCGTTTACTGGCTGAAGAATTACTTTCCAATAGTTTACTCGTATTCCAAGAAGAAAAATTACTTGCACAAATTGATGAAGCTCTAGATAAGGGCGATGAAGAACGATTTTATGAATTGTCTAATTTGTTACAAGTTTTAAAGGAAACTGCTAATTTACAATAATCTCAAGCCGAATAGGTAAAAATTGAATGCCCTTTCTCCACCTCTATATGGTAACATGACTAGTGAATGATTGTTTTCACTTTTTATTGGTTATCCTATTAAAGAGTGGAAAAGGGCATTTTTATTTTGTAATCGTAAGGAGGGTTGTTGGATGTATTTTAATGCAAACGATGTAACATCTTTTTTAGCGCAGAAGGATTTTATCGATACAGCGATTGTACCACTCGTAGGGATTGATTTTGCTGCTGAAAAGTTGAAGCAAAGTGGCGCAGAAGCAGATTACTTATTATCGTTAACGGCTTTTATTGAACAACAGTTTAAAGGACGTTTACTAGTGATGCCACCATTTTCATATAGTACGACCTTGAAAAACGAAGAATTGCCAGCGCAATTAGAAGCACAATTACATACTGCTGGTTTTAAGCATGTGTTCTTCATTACTTGTGACCATTTTTGGACAAATATTGGAGATGTAGTAAATATCATTTGGTTGCCAGCTATTCCGTTAGAATCCATGGATAAAGGCGTGAAAAACACCATTCTCGAAGATCAGTTACGGCAAGTAATCCCTGTATTTTCGACTAAATGGTCACAAATTTAGCAATTTGTTTCAATAAATGTTCACATTCTCCAGGTTTCCACAGAATGCTATATTGACCAAGCTATGGACTTGATATATCATAGATATGTCCTAGTATTACTATTTGTAAAAGTATGTCCGTTGGACTGACCTTTAAAGTTAGAGGGGGGAAAAGGATGAGTAACAATCGAGTTTCACGTCGTCAATTTCTAAGCTACACACTTACTGGTGTTGGCGGATTTATGGCGGCAGGTATGTTGATGCCAATGGTTCGTTTTGCAATTGACCCAGTCTTACAAAAGCATGAAGGTGGGGATTTTATCAAAACCGAACATAAAGTCGCCGACATCACAGAAGAGCCAATTAAAGTTGACTTTACTTTTGAACAAGTTGACGCATGGTACAAATCTAACGTTACAAACGTAGCTTGGGTTTACAAAAGTGGCGACCAAATAATTGCTCTATCACCAGTTTGTAAGCATTTAGGTTGTATGGTGGACTGGGGTGGCGATAAAGCACACCCAGATCAATTCTTCTGTCCTTGTCATGCAGGGCGTTACGAGAAAAACGGGGCAAACATTGCAGGTACACCACCTCTAGGTCCGTTGGATGAATTTGAAGTACAAGAAAAAGATGGTTATTTAATGATTGGTCCAGCAAGAGCAAATACTCTAGTTTAATTTGTAAGGGGGTACGAATTCAGTGCTAAATAAAATTTATGATTGGGTCGATGAACGATTAGATATTACACCGATTTGGCGTGATATTGCCGACCACGAAGTGCCAGAGCACGTGAACCCTGCACACCATTTTTCAGCATTCGTTTACTGCTTTGGTGGATTAACATTTTTCATCACAGTAATTCAAATTCTTTCTGGTATGTTCTTAACAATGTACTACGTACCAGACGTCGTGAATGCCTGGAAGTCAGTTTATTATTTACAAAACGAAGTAGCATTTGGTGAAATCGTACGCGGTATGCACCACTGGGGAGCTTCATTAGTAATCGTAATGATGTTCTTACATACGCTTCGTGTATTCTTCACAGGGTCTTATAAGAAACCACGTGAGTTAAACTGGATGGTTGGTGTAGGTATTTTTGGAGTAATGATGGGTCTTGGTTTTACAGGATACCTATTACCATGGGATATGAAAGCATTATTCGCTACTAAAGTAGGTATCGAAATTGCAGCATCTGTACCGTTTATCGGTTCGATGATTAAAGTATTATTAGCGGGTGACAGTACTATTCTTGGTGCTCAAACGTTAACAAGATTCTTTGCGATTCATGTATTCTTCTTGCCTGCAGTATTGTTTGGGTTACTTGCAGCACACTTTATCATGATTCGTCGTCAAGGAATTTCAGGGCCGTTGTAATACTTCTTGACGGTTCGATGATTTTTTAAAGGAGGGGACACTATGCATCGCGGAAAAGGAATGAAATTTGTCGGCGATTCTCGTATCAAAGCGAATCACAGAATGCCGAACGTTCCAAAGGATTATTCCGAATATCCAGGTAAAACTGAAGCTTTCTGGCCGAACTTCTTACTAAAAGAATGGATGGTAGGTGCTGTTTTCTTAATCGGTTATTTACTGTTAACAGTCGCTCACCCATCTCCACTTGAAGGGCCAGCTGATCCAACAAGAGCATACACGCCATTACCGGACTGGTACTTCTTATTCATGTACCAACTCTTAAAATACTCATTTGCTTCTGGTCCATATAATGTTATCGGAGCAATTGTCATTCCAGGTCTAGCATTTGGAGCGCTATTATTAATGCCATTTTTAGATAAGAGTCCAGAACGCCGTCCGTCTAAACGTCCGTTACCAACTGCGTTTATGTTATTAACATTGGCTGCTATGTTCTATTTAACTTGGGAGTCAGTTGTTAATCATGACTGGGAAGCTCAAAAAATTCAAGGTGCTATCGTGGAAACTGTAGAGTTCGATAAAGGCTCAGAAGGTTACCAAATCTATGCCGGCTCTGCATGTATTACATGTCACGGTGAAGGCTTAGAAGGTGGTGCTGGTGCGCCAACACTTATGAACACTGGCTTAACAGCTGATGAAATTAAGGATATCGCACACAATGGTACGCCTAGCGGTAAAATGCCAGCAGGTCTATGGACAGGATCTGATGAAGATCTTCAAAAGCTTGCTGAGTTTATCGAAAGCTTAAAAGCTGAATAATTTCAAAAAGAGTCAGGAAACTGACTCTTTTTTTCTAGTTTTTATCAAAATTATATGGATGTTTACGATATACTTATTAAGGCAAAGCTTTGAAAGGAAACTACGATAGGACATAGTGGACTAAGAAGCGCAGCCGTCACATCATACATAAAAATCGAGGAAAAAAGACATCTTAGAATAGACGGATAGTAAAGGAGTTTTAATCATGCAAATAACGCGTGCAAATATTTGGTATCTCCTTACGCATAAAACATTTTTAATCATTTTACTGCTTATTAACTTGTTAGGAACCATTTATGGCTATTACTGGTATGGTTGGCAACTTGCGATAACGAAGCCGATTTTTTATATTTTTGTACCAGATAGTCCCACTGCTAGTTTATTTTTTTGTTTTGTGTTGCTGGCATGGATTCTAGGAAAAAGATGGCCATTGATGGAAGTATTAGCGCTTGTAACATTGGTTAAATATGGTATTTGGGCGGATGTGATGAATCTTTGGACGCTAGTTGAAACGGGCTATATAGGCTGGCAAGGTTGGATGCTGATTGCTTCACATTTTGCGATGGCTGTCCAAGGTGTTCTTTATATTGGTAAATATGTATTTTCATATTGGCATGTTGCTTTTGCTGCGGTATGGACTTTGCATAATGATGTCATTGACTATGTATTTGGACAAATGCCAATGTACCGTGATTTAGCAGACTATACAAGTGTCATTGGCTATTTTACATTTTGGTTATCAATTGCTTGTATTTTTATCGCCATTTTCTCAATTAGGTGGCGCAAATATTTGCCCAATTAGGGAAATCTCTATAGAATTATAGTATCGAGATAGAAAGGGGTTAGAAAATTGTCAACAAGCATGTATATTGTTTATTTTGCGATTATTATGCTGCTGCCATTGTACGCACAGATGAAGGTAAAAGGTACGTATAAAAAGTTTGCAAAGGAACGTACCATGAAGGGACAAACTGGTGCTGAGGTAGCTAGGGCGATCTTAGATGCGAACGGCTTGTACGATGTGCGAGTTGTGCCAACCCAAGGTGTGTTATCTGATCACTACAATCCTGCGACAAAAACAGTCGCATTATCAGAAAGCAATTTCTATGAAGCAAGTGTTGCTGGCGCAGCAGTTGCTGCCCATGAAGTAGGCCATGCTATTCAGCATAAAGAGGCATATTCAATGCTTACTTTACGCAGTAAGCTTGTACCAGTTGCAAATATTTCATCGAACGCATCTTGGATATTCGTTATGATTGGTATTTTTTCTGGGTTATCAAACATGTTATTACTAGGTATTGTCCTATTAGCAGCAGGCGTAGTGTTCCAATTAGTTACGCTACCAGTTGAATTCGATGCATCGAAACGTGCATTAGTGCAAATGAATTCGCTTGGTATTATTACGAATGAAGAGGAACGCCCAGCACGTAAAGTGTTAAGTGCCGCTGCGTTAACTTATGTGGCAGCTGCAGCAGTAGCTGTATTAGAATTATTACGTTTAATATTAATATTTACAAATATGCGTAGTGACGACTAAAAAACTTGTTATAGTGGGTTAACCACTATAACAAGTTTTTTTAATTGATTTACATAGCTAGTATTTTAGAATCTATTTAATCTACGCTACTGCAATAGGTGCGAACCTACTTAATGTAAAGGTTGCTTTTGATCGTCGAGCGTAAAACCTTCTCCCGCAACATCCCGAACTTCTGAAATAGAGACAAAGGCATGTGGATCGACCTCATGGATAATGGATTTTAAGCGTACCACTTCATTGCGTCCGACAACGCAGTAAATCACTTCTTTTGCTTGTTTTGTAAAGTGACCATGACCTTCTAAAATCGTGACACCTCGTTCCATGCGCAAAGCGATCATATCCGCTATCGCACTAGACTTTTCTGAAATAATGAGTGCGCCACGCCCTGAATAGGCACCATCTTGTACAAAATCAATAACACGAGCACCTACGAATACAGCGACAAGCGTGTACATCATCGAACGTGCATCTAAAAATGTTAGCCAAGATAATAAAATAACAATGGCATCAAATATAAACATTGTTTTCCCCATACTCCAGCCTAGATATTTATGTCCGAGACGTGCTAATATATCCACACCACCAGTTGTACCACCGAAGCGGAACACAATGCCTAGTCCAAGTCCAACAAAGATACCGGCAAACAATGCCACAAGAAATAAATCATCCTCTAAATGAATGGTGAATTGATATTTCTGGAATATTTTTAGGAAAATTGATACTGAAATTGTACCAATTAATGTGTAAATAAAAGATTTTTTACCTAGTAAGCGCCAACCTAAAATAAACATTGGAATATTCAATAGTAAATTAAGTAATGCGGGGTCCCAACCTAGTGTAAAATAGAGAACAAGGGTAATTCCGCTAAAACCGCCTTCACCTAAATGATTTTGCATATTAAAGTGTACAAAACCAAAGCTAAAAATGGCTGCTCCGAGCATTATTGCGATAATATTACGTATTTTAATCTGTTTAAACATAAGACCTCCTGTAGTTCTTAACAATGAAGTAGTGGATTCTATTATCTGTCATTTTATTGTTTTTGACAACAATGGTGTAAATTTTATACGATGGTAATTAGGAGTGTGATATTGGATGACAGAACAAATAACGATGCAAGCCTTGCAAAAACGTGTGGATGATTATATTGGGCAATTTAAGGAAGGCTATTTCCCACCTTTTGAACTACTCGCACGTTTAACGGAGGAGCTTGGAGAACTGTCGCGCGAAGTGCAGGACGTTTACGGTCAAAAAAAGAAAAAGAGCACAGAAGAAACGAATAGTATCGAAGAAGAATTAGGTGACTTTTTCTTTGTTTTAGTATGCTTTGCGAATGCACAAGGTATAAAATTAGATGAGGCACTGTTGCGTGTCATACATAAATTTGAGACGAGAGATAAGGATCGCTGGACAAGAAAGGAAGAGGAATAATGTCGATTCGTGTAGCCATTGCAGGGCCAAGAGGAAAAATGGGAGCAGAAGCTGTACATACAGTTATGAAACATGCCAAAATGGAGTTAGTAGCTGTACTAGATTATAAAGAGGTTGGTCATACATTAGCGGATTTAGAAATGTTCCCAGCAAGCTATACAGCACCAATATTTACAGATATGCATGAACTAGTAGAGGCAACGGCCCCTGATGTTTTAGTCGATTTAACGAATCCACATGCAGTATATCAGCATACAAAAGAAGCATTAAATTTAAATGTACGACCAGTGATTGGTACAACAGGTTTTACAGATGCACAACTAGAAGAATTATCAGCACTTGCGAATGAAAAGGAGTTAGGTTGTATAATTGCACCAAACTTTGCGATTGGCGCGATTCTGATGATGAAATTTGCTAAAGAAGCAGCAAAATATTTACCTGATGTAGAAATCATTGAGATGCACCACGATCAGAAGTTAGATGCACCATCTGGTACAGGGGTTAAAACAGCACAAATGATCCAAGAGGTGCGCGCACAAAAAATGCAAGGTCATCCAGAGGAAAAAGAAACGATTGAAGGAGCAAGAGGAGCAGATTTTGATGGCATGCGCATTCATTCTGTTCGCTTACCTGGTTTAGTGGCACACCAGCAAGTATTATTTGGAGGAGACGGGCAACTGTTAACCATCCGTCATGACTCATTAAATCGTAATTCCTTTATGTCTGGCGTTGCTTTTTGTGTAGAAGAAGTTATGAAAATGGATCAGCTCGTTTATGGTTTAGAAAACATCATCTAAAGAACGGATGGAATACTTATGAAAATTGCATTGATTGCACATGATCGCAAAAAAGATAATCTAGTACAGTTTGCTATTGCTTACCGCGATATTTTAAATGAGCATACGCTTTATGCTACAGGTACAACAGGGCAACGTGTGATGGAAGCTACGAGCTTAGAAATTACACGTTTTCGCTCAGGTCCTCTTGGAGGAGACCAACAAATTGGCGCTATGATTGCCAATAATGATATGGACATGGTAATTTTCTTCCGTGATCCATTAACAGCACAACCACATGAGCCAGATGTTTCTGCACTTATCCGTCTTTGTGATGTTTACCAAGTGCCACTGGCAACAAATATGGGAACTGCAGAAATATTACTAAAAGGCCTACAAGAAGGCTTTGTGGATTGGAGACTGATTCAAGAAAGACGAGACTAAAAGACGTGATTTTAGAAAGGATGATCATCGAATGAGAAAGCTAAAAATCGGCATTACCTGTTATCCAACTGTTGGAGGCTCTGGTGTGATTGCAACAGAATTAGGAAAAATGCTTGCAGAGAGAGGACACGAAATACATTTCATCACCTCCAGCGTACCATTTCGATTGAATAAAATTTATCCGACCGTCTTTTTCCATGAAGTAGAAGTAAACAATTATTCAGTATTTCAGTATTCGCCGTATGATATTGCATTAGCGAGTAAAATGGCGGACGTGATTAAAGATGAAGGGCTAGACGTACTCCATGTACATTATGCCATCCCACATGCCGTATGTGCGGTGCTAGCCCGAGAAATGAGTGGGCAAAATATAGGTATTGTGACAACGCTACACGGCACAGATATTTCCGTGCTTGGACAGGATTCAACGCTTTCACAAGCTATTAAATACGGCATTGATAAATCTGATATTGTCACAGCAGTATCACAGTCACTCAAAGAACAAACTTACAAACTAATTGATACAGTAAAACCAATTGAAACAATTTATAACTTTGTAGATGAGCGTGAATATCGTCCACTTGACGCTGGTAACTTAAAAGAACAGTTTGGTATTCAAGCTGATGAAAAAGTTATCATTCATGTGTCAAATTTCCGTAAAATTAAAAACCTGCCTCATATTGTCGATGCCTTTATGAAAATCCGTGCTAATATGAAAGCGAAACTATTGTTAGTAGGAGATGGACCTGAAAAGCATCGTGTGATGGATCAAGTAAAGGAAAGTCCATATGTTAAGGATGTTTTATTTTTAGGCAAGCAAGAAAATTTAGCTGAATTATACGCTATTAGTGACTTAAAGCTATTACTGTCCCAACAGGAATCTTTTGGCCTTGTACTGCTAGAAGCAATGGCTTGTGGTGTGCCATGT
>LAHS01000901.1_pt1 | contig 18311 bp, 22 predicted proteins | sample 329651 | NCBI WGS metagenome assembly LAHS01 (sample SAMN03275699, study PRJNA271635) | activated sludge metagenome | isolation source: sample C-1 Sludge from hydrolytic chamber (first chamber) of Anaerobic... | reverse complement strand
TCATAACGATAATCAACCATAATTTGTTATGCCAACAGGCCAAATACCAAAAGAAATTCCAAAATTCTTGTTGACAAGAAAAACCGCCCTTGCTATAATACAAGACAGCAAAACGGAAGAAGGGCCCGCTTCCGTTTCGCTAAACTAACGCATAGTATAGCACACGAAAGGAGGGAACGCAATGGGTGCGATGACGAGAATTTGCCGCACGCTCACAGTCACGATTTGCGATTGTCTATATGTAGATGAAAACAACGACACCCAAAAGGCCGAGGTTAAACTTTACGGAGACTTCTCTAATCCGGTTCGTGCGACGAATGCCTGCAAGAAGAAGCTGAATCGCACCAGAGTTCTCGTAAAGGACATTAGACAAGAAGAGTATTCAGTTTCAATGCCAATGGAGACGTTCTTGGATAACGCCGACCACGTAAGCAAGAAGAAGCACAAGAAAGAGACTAAGGAGAATTAATTATGGCAGAGACCACCGAGATTGTCACCAACGACTTCAACATCATTGACGGCTACATTTGCACTCTTGACCGTACCACCGATACTGGCAAGGTTGCTATCGCAAAGGCGCTCAACGGCTCTGAGCCGCTGAAGGACCATATGGATGAGGTTCTTCACCTTGCCGGAGTTATCACAACTCCGGGAATGCGCTCTCAGACTGGTGCCGAATGCACTAACAACTATCTTGTTCTCGATAATGGTACGGTTCTCTTCTCTCAGTCTGATGGTGTGACGCGCTCGCTCAAAGTAATTGTGGCACTTTGGGCTGGCGACATGCACGACGGAAAGACTGTTGACGTCAAGTGTATTACCCAGAGCCTTACCAATGGGAACACTCTCAAGACTATCGTTCCGGCATAATTCAGGGTTCGTACATAGACTTGGCAATGGGGATGGGATTTTATGTCCCATCCCCATTTTGTTAGAAAGGGCCAATCATGGCTACGCAATACAATGATGCTCGCAATTTGCGCGAGAAAGCCGAAAGGAGGATTGCAGCACTAAAGAAGCAGAAGAAGGCAGCACAAAGCAAGGAGTATAAGAAACAACTACAACGAGACATACGACGCTTGCAGGACGCAGCAAGAAGCACGCGCACATATAGCACTAAGACTGGCAAGCGTATGCGCACGGCTGAGCAGGTGTCAAAGGGAATTGCCAAACTAAAGTCGCTCGTAGAGGAATTCCCGTTGCTTGGTGTCGAGAAGCGCAACCGCTCATTTGCACTGAGACTTAACCTTGCAAAGAACAGTTCGCTGCAAGGCCCAACCAGGAACGCTGGTAGTACGCTCGGCGAGGAAATGTCCGGTCTTACCAGCGACGAAGTTAAGGTGTTCTATAGGGCCACGCAGCATGTCTGGGACAATGGTAAGGTTCCAATTGAGAAGCGAAATGAAGCAATAGAAGCTCATTACAATGAACTGATTGGAACTAGAGACTTACAACGCATCTTTGACTATGTTCTCTCAGACCAACGTCAGCAAGACGTTTTGAAGGCAAAAGATATAGTCGATAATCCAGACAAATACACCGATGCAGAAAAGAAGTGGGCATATGACATACTACAGGACAACGAATCAGAGATTCGCTATCAGCCGGTTGTCAATGCGGCAGCAAGTGCAGATTTGTCTCCGGTGGCTCCAATGTGATTCTAATGACGAGGTATCTATGAGAAAGCAGAGGAAGTTTGAAATCGTAAGCTCATACGATACCGAGACTACGAACATCAATGATGGTGACACGCATTATGCGTTTCCAGTTCTATTCATTGATAATCGTTTGATTGACGTTGATTTGAAGAACTATGAGCCAGAGCGCGACGATGATATTAGGTTCTATCGTCACGAGGATGAAATGATTGGCGCAATCGAAGAGTACATACAGGTTGGACTAATGGATGGCAAGGTTCCAATCATCTGTGCGTACAACCTGATGTTCGACTTGCAATCATTAATGGAAACACTTGACTCAAAGTACGATATGAAAGTCAATGCTCAGAGCAGCACGAACGTGTACACAATAGACCTGTACGAGCAAGACACAGACAACATGCTTTTGCGATTCTGGGATACGTACCATCTTGAGATGCGCGGATTGAAGGCAATGGGTGAGACGGCTGGATTGCCGAAGGCCGTAGGCGATTGGGACTATGACGTAATAAGAACGCAGGACACGCCGCTTACCGATTTGGAGCTGCACTACGCAGGCCGAGACACGCAGGTCATACCCATGTATCTTCGCTATCTTCTCAGGTCTAACGAATGGATGAAGCAGGAGGACTTGGGAAACAGGGTTCTAACAAAGACTTCAATTGTTCGGCAGATGGCACGTCGTGAGATTGGTCGTATAACGGTTGGAAAGCGTGATGGCAAGAGATTGACACTTGACAAGGCGTTCATCGAGCACTGCAAGAAGGAGGACGCACCCACTTTTGCCCAATACGCGCTCAGGAAGGCTTGCTTTCGTGGCGGTTTCACGTTCACATCAGCAGCGACCGCATCGGAGGTCGTTCAGAATGTCGTATCTCTTGACGTCACCAGTATGCATCACACGTTCATCAATGGCAGACAAATGCCAGAGGATTTTGTCGTTGTATCCAATCACGATATGGACGTATTCGCGGAAAGGATTGTGGACACTCCAATGCAGTACGTTCTTGACAACTATGACAGGCCATTTGACGTTGCCATTCACGCGAGGATAAGGTTTACCAACATACGGCTAAAGAAGGGCACATGTTTTGACAAATGGGGAATTGCCCTGGAACCAGCATCGAAGTTCAAACGCGAATTGGTGTATCAGGAGGGATACGGTGAGGAAGAGAGAAACTTGCTACAGGACAACTATATCAGGCAGTATGGCTGGCATGACGTGGCAAACAACGCATTCTATGCGTTCGGTAAGCTCTATCGAGCTGACAGCGTGATAATGAACGTATCAGAGCTTGAACTTTGGTGTCTCGGACAGGTGTACGAGTGGGATTCAATGAGGTCTCTTTTCGGAGAAGCATCCGCGAAATTCAGGACTCCACCAGATTTCGTTACCCTACAGAGCAACGAGCTTTTCGAGATGAAAAGTGCGGCAAAGTTCATTTCCAAGCATTACAAATATGGTGAGCCATATCCATACAATCTAAGCGGCATTCCAGACGGAATAGCGAACGAGCTGCGAAATGGCACCTGCGACCCGCAGTTCTTCGAGAGCTGGTACACCGGTACCGTCAAGGGCATGTTCAACGGCATATACGGAACTCAGGCTCAGGATGTTCGCAGGCCATCATACAAGGTGGAGCACGGAGAGCTAGTAATTGACGATTCGACAAAGGTAACGGCCGAGAACTACGAGGAACACGAATCAGGAAGTATGCGCGTACTCTACACATACGGTCTGCGAATAGTTGGTGGCTCAAGAATGCACATGGTTATAAGCATGGAGTTGCTTTCACGTGGGCTTGGCAATCGCGTTCGCGTACTTGGTGGTGACACAGACTCAATGAAGGTATCCTGCGACAATGACGTTAGCGATGACATGTTGGAACATGCGTTGCAACCAATCGCAGATGCGTCAAAGAAGGCAATAGACAGCACGATGAGCAGGATTCGCAGGAATTGGCCAGACAAGGCATCATCATTGAAGGGCGTAGGTTCGTTTGACGTCGAGAATCGTGGGAATCACTACAAGTGGCACATAGAACTTTGGAACAAGTGCCGCGTCTCATGGGACGGAAAGGCGCACGTTACATGTGCCGGTCTCAGAAGGCCGATAGGCGAGACAAACATTGAGACGGTTATAACAGCGCTCATAGATGCAGGATACCCAATCGAGGAAGTGTTGCAGGAAGCTATTGGATATAACGTATTCGTTGAGTCCTCGGTGTCTCACGCATTGGAGAAGCACCAGCCAAAGGCAACAGACACGTTCGACGGATACGTGACTGACGCACGCGGCGAGACGCGGCACGTCGGGTCGCACCAGTCACCGGCACTGTATCCGTCTGGCAGGTGGCTCGGCGAGACGCTAAAGTTCACTAACGCTGCAAGCGTGGCATACCTAAAGCGCATGTACGGTCGGTACGTGGATACTGATACAAGGTTCGTGGGAACCGACGGAAAGCGCGTATGGGTGAAGCGCGACGGGGAGAACGGTATCGAGACGATAATGGAGTGCGAGATATGATGAACGAAAGAATGGACTTTGTGACTGTAGTGCTATACATCTTCATGATAATCGTCATGACATGGTCTCTGGCAGCGGTCTGGCTGTGATTGTAAATGGCTGAATTCTACGATTGGTCAAAGACGCTCTCATATGATGCTGATGTGACCATGGTCATTGGCGCTCGTGGCATAGGCAAGACGTTCGGCCTTAGAAGGCAGTGCATACGCGACTGGATTAGGCACAAGTCCAGGTTCGTAGAGATAACGCGCTACAACAACGAGCTTTCAGGCGTGTCGGACGGTTACTTCAACAGGCTTTCGGCATTGGACGAGTTCCAGAGCTATACGTTCAAGACCGATGCAAGGTATGCCTACATAGCGGAAAAGCCAGAGAGCGACAAGGATAAGCCGCACTGGCACCTTATCGCGTACTTTGCATCCTTGAGCTCGGCACAGAGAATGAAGAAGCGCACGTTCGACAACGTAAGGCGCATCGTGTTTGACGAGACAATACTTGAACGAGCAGACAGGTATCATAGGTACCTACCCAACGAGTTCGGTATACTGGCGAACCTTGTCGATACGGTCTCGCGCGAACGTGCGGACACTGACTCAGTTCGTCCCAGGGTCTACCTTCTGGGAAACGCATGTGACCTCGCAAACCCATACTTCTCAGCGTATGGCGTAGGCACCGACATAACTTTCGGATACAGGTGGTACGCCAACAAGACGTTCCTTCTGCACTACGTAGACCCCGGCGATTATAGCTCTGAGAAGGCGCGTGGAACCGTGGCGGGAAGGATGATTGCCCACACGGAAGCTGGAAACGTGGCGATACAGAACCAGTTCGTACACGCGAGCAGCGAGTTCATATTGAAGAAGCCAGGAAACGCCATATTCTCGTTCGGAATAGTGTGCAATGGAAGACTGTACGGAATATGGCTTGACGAGCGCAACGGTTACTATCACGTTACCAGGAAGGTGCCAAACAACACAGGTAAGCCGATTTTCTCGCTAACGCGGCAGGATGCGTCGATAAACTACGTCGCGGCAAGCAATCTCAGCGTCACAATGAGATACGTAGCGGACATGTACTATCATGGGCTTCTGCGATACGATGACGAATCGCTCGAAATGGAATTCAGTGAGGTTCTGGCAATGTTCGGTGTGAGATAGGAGCAATTTCAATGATTTGCTATGCATACGTAGCGATGCACGACTGTGGCAGGGAACTTACTAATAACAGGATGGGCGTGCTTCTCGGCGTGTTCTCGGACGATTCCGAAGCCATGCTTTGGATGGCGCAGCACGGGTTCTCTTATAGAGACTCATTCGGGGACTTCTGGAAGGGGCGCGACCGTGGGTGGATTGCCGAGATGCACGTTGACAACCCAACGGAGGATGCTACAATGTAGCCATACCGAATGGCGCTCTGCATGGGGCGAGTAGTGGCTGTGCGGCAGATTCCGCTTGGTTGCGGCGCACGCCACGCGAGTCCAATCAACCGTTTTAGCCGATTGCATTGGCCGTCCGTTCGGTCTATAATCAGGCCAGGCACACGCGATGCGTTGTGTCTGGCCGCTTTGTCATTTAACGGAAGATTCTACGAACGGAGGTGCCAGAGATGGCAGAAGAGGAAAGGCCGGACGAAAGCCAGGAGGTCGAGCCGGAGGATGGCGGCGAGACGGGTGACGGGGCACGAATCGTGAGCGAGCACGCGGTGGGAGACGAGCTGTTCGAAAGCGAGATGCGAGAGTTCATGAAGCACATCGACGCCAAGATTTCACAGCTCGCAGACGCACAGGCGGCAATCGTGAGCACGGCGCGAATCGACGACAACGACGCAGACGAGGACGAGCACGGAAACGACGGCATGGATGATGGCGTCCTCGACCTCATCATCAACGACTAGACAGGAGACTGCACATGGCAGCTGACAACGCGACAATTCTCGCTAAGGTATGGCTCAACGGCACCAACGACTTCCAGCAGAGGATTCCAGACCCTACGCAGCATGGTGTTGACGCCACCATGCAAGCCCTGTTCGACCCCATGAACAGGCAGTATTACAACCAGTTCATCGACTCCCTGGTGATGCGAATCGGTTACACCTACGTGCATCAGCAGGCGTTCTCGAACCCGCTCGGCATCTTCAAGAAGAAGAAGCTCATGTACGGGAACAGCGTGCAGGAGATGGTTCCGAAGTGGATTCGCGCTCACGCCTACGTGGATGATGCGGAGGATGTGTTCAAGATGGCACGCCCTGATGTTGCCACGTGGTACCACTCCCAGAACAGGCGTGACAGATACGACATCACCATCAACGACACTGAGCTTCGCACGGCTTTCACCGACAGCTACGGTCTCAACAAGCTCGTTGCCGCCTTCATGAACACGCCAACCAATGCGGACGAATACGACGAGTACCGAATCATGCTTCAGCTTCTCGCGTTCTATGCGGACAACTGGGGCTTCTACCAGCACCACCTATCCGCCGCGCCGACCGACGAGGCCACCGGCAAGGAGTTCCTAACCGCGGTACGAGCCTACGCCGGAAAGCTGCAGTTCCCCAGCACCGTCTACAACTGCAAGGCAATCGAGGATGTTCCCGTGTTCGTCAAGCCCACCGAGCTGGTGCTGCTTCTCACGCCCGACGTTCAGGCCAACATCGACGTGAACACCCTCGCAAGCGTGTTCCAGCTCGACAAGGCCGATATCAAGTATCGTACCGTAGTCGTTGACGAGTTCCCCATGCCGAACGACGTTGCCGTGCTCACCACCGAGGACTTCTTCCAGTGCTACGACACGGTGTATGAGACCACGTCGCTGTACAATCCCAAGACGCTCGGCACCAACTACTATCTGCACCATTGGGGCGTCTACAGCGTCTCGCCATTCGTGCCCGCAATCGCGTTCACCACTGACGCGGCAACCAGCGTCACCACGGTGAAGCAGACCGTGACCGGAATCACCGCGAAGATTGCCAACGCAACGCCAGACCTCGGTGAGAGCACTGCAATCAAGACCACTCTGACGGGCACGCTCAGCCCGACCGGAACGCGCGGCATCGAGGTCGCGCCCAACGCGGCCACCTACGACGTTAGCGTGTCGAGGGTGTCTGGCTCCAACACCGTTCCCGTCAACTCCCCGGCAACGCGCGTGGACGAGTACGGCGTCCTGCATGTGTCCAACAAGCTCCAGTACGGTGACGTGATAAAGGTCAACATCAGGAGCACCTACACGAACCCCAGCGGCGCGACCACTGCGTACACAACCAGCGTAACCGCCACAGTCACCAAGCCAAGCGCGTAGCGAGTGGCAGCAACGGGGAGCGCCAGTATAAGGCGCTCCCCTTTATGCATATCGGAGGTGATTCATATTGAAGTTCAGCAGGCTTAACGACACGGAGTTCCCTAACAGCGGTAATTTGGACCCGTATTCGATACGCAATGAGTTCGACTACACCAGGTGGATTCCTGGCACCGTCGTGCGTCTGGTAAACGTTCTGTGGAACTCAGACTACGAGAACGTGGTGAAGTTCGACACCGACAAGGAGCGCGACGAGTGGTTCGATGGCCTGTCCGGGTACGAGCCGGTAACGTTGAAAACGAACTCAACGATGGTTCCAGATGGCAGCATAAAGCTGCCAATACCATACGACGTGTGCGCGGGGTACAATTACGTGTACATAGACATTCCTGTTATGACCTCGCCAGACGCCACCATAGACTATGAGGTCGAGGATGGGCACAGGCGATGGTACTTCTTTGCCAACGGTATAACTTACTCAGCTCCAAGCACCACGGTGCTAAGCCTAGTTCCCGACATATGGACGAACTACATAAACGAGACTGACATTCGATACATGATGCTGGAAAGGGGTCATGCACCTGTATCCGTCACGGACACCGACACGTATCTTTCTAATCCTATAGCCAACAACAGGTATCTGATGGCACCGGACGTTAACTACGATGATTCTAGCGTAATAAGGAACTCTAGATTCATACCGTTCGGAAACGGTAAGAAGTATGTGTGCATAGCCACCACAATAGCGCCATCACAGATGAACGACTCAAGCATTGGCATTGCCGCCACGTCTGGTGACGCAACCGGAAGGATAACCTATTCCGACACGTCGGACTGGTATGGAAGGCAGCTACAGGTTGATGGCTTCTCCGTAGGAAACGGGCGCGGGTATGACGGGCTGCACACGCCGGTGTACACTGGACTTGGTGACGGCAACATACCATGCGGTACCGTGACATATGCGATACCAGCGTCTGACGGTTCGTTCATGAGTGACGTGTCCATGCAGGCACCTACGCTGCTGCGCTCCATAATGGCAATGTTCGTGTGCGACGATGCGATGATTGAGCTTGGAGCAAGGCACACCGTGGCAGGGCACGCGCTCTACGAGTGCATGGGCGTGTCCAAGAGGGTTGCCGACTACAACCTGTCCAGGGACATGTTCGGGTTCGACACCGAGGAGCAGAGATTCGCCAAGCTCTACACTTACCCATACTCACGCATCGAGATTACCGACAACAACGGCTCGTCGGCCGAGATTCGCATAGAGGATACCGGTAGGATTGGAATAGAGCTTCTGACTTCGGTGGCATTTCCAGCTCTCGACATGAGGGTGTGCCTTACCGGAATAGACGGCGTTGGCTCAGAAAGGTACTCATGGAAGCTGCTTGATGATTATGAAATGTCGATGCAGATACCAGACGGTGACTGGGGCCGCTATACGATAAGGCTTGGGATACCCACGTTCTCGCTGTACATGGATGGTGAGACGGCATGGTACGTTGACTCATACGGAGCGTCCGTGCTCAGTTCGCGCAGGCAGGCGCTCGCAGGCTACCGAAACTCAGTGCGCTCGGCAAACCTCGCCTACAGGAACGCAGTGGAGTCAGCGTCGAACGCGCACGGTAACGCCGTGCGCGACGCCGACGCGGCACGCGACAACTCAAAGTCTCTCGCAGACACGGCGCAGACGAACGCAAACGCATCCGCGAACTTCGAGCAGACTAACGCGACGAACCTTGCCAACACCACAAAGGCGAACACCGACAACCTGGCTCAGTGCAACTACAACAACGTGAACGTAACGATTGCGGCAAACACGGCGAACGTGGACGCGGCCAACACCACGTCCACCAACTTGACCTCATTCCAGAACGACGTTGAATACGACATTCTGCAAGTGCGAAACACCGTGACAACCGCGACCACAAACGACGAGAACAAGGCAGCCATAGCGTGCGCCGAGTCGAGCGGCTTCGCCACAATCGCAAGCAGCAGCATAAGTACGTCAATGTCCATGGGAATGTCGATGGCAGCTGCTGGTGGCGAAGCAGGAGCAGCAGGCGCGGTAGCTGGCGCCATTATCGGTGCGGTAAGCGGCGGACTCCACTCAAATGCCGCCGTCAGCAACGCGAACACGACCGCGAATGCCAACAGCGCGGTTGCAAGCGCAAACGTGACCGCCAACAACAAGGCGCAGACCAAGCACGGCTCTTCGGCCACCACGATTACATCAGCTACGAATACGCTAAAGTCAACGCAGAACACCAACAGCAACAACTGCATGGCAACGCAGCGTGACAACAACTACAACACGACAACGACGAACGCATCCAACCTAAACTCAACGCAGGTGGGAAACGCGAATCGCACGCATGACACTCAGGTTGCCAACTCAGGCAGGACGCATACGACCGCCACGAGCAACGCGGACAGGACGCACACGGCAAACGTCACAGACGCTGACAACACGCAGTCAACGAGCAACGCAAACTCACAGCGTTCCAACGACATTGGCATAATGAACGCCAAGGAGACGCTGGAAACGGCGCGAGATAACCTCATGTACGCAATAGGCGATGCAAGGAGGGCAAAGCCCGTCGAGCTCGTTGGGGCGTCCGGTGACGCGACCATGGAGTCACTCATGCGCAATGGCGTGCAGGTGCGCGTTAGGACGCAGCCAGACGGTGCGATAGCGCAGGCGGCAAGCCAGTTCGCAAGATATGGGTACGCATTGGGGCAGTCATGGGACGTAAGGTCTAGCGGATTCAAGCTCATGCGGAACTTCACCTATTGGATGGCGCAGGACGTTTGGGTGGACGTTCGCGGCTCAGGCAGAAGCGACGTGGCGGACGCCATAACGGCCATACTGAGAAACGGTACTACGGTATGGAACGACCCCGACAAGATTGGAAAGGTGAGCGTTTATGACAACTGACGAAACCAGCACCACAGATGCGACGCAGCCCGAGGAGAAGCCGAAGAAGCGCAGCCTGCCGGCGCTAATGGCGCTCAAGACGTACCAGGGCATGACGGACGAGGAGATACAGAGCATCATAGACTTCGAGAAGCAGATTGCGATGCAGAACGGCAGGACGGAAGCTCTAAGGGCAACCGACATTGTTGCGATGAACGAGATTGTCGAATCTAACCGTTCTACGCAGCAGCATAGCGAGGAAGTGCTCAAGTCGGTCTTGACCGTGCCATTGAGACTTGCTACTATAGACGCAGAGGGAGTGGTGTCCAATGGGGCGTAGGGGCGGAAAGTCACGCAGCAATCAGGATGGCACAAATCCGTTCTGCCACAATGGCAACATGGAGACTTGGCAGAGCGCGTCGCTGAACAACAGGCTCTATCACTACTACATTGACGTGATGACAAAGATGTCCGTGAGCCGTTTCCGCTGGCTCAACCTTCCGCCGTCATGCGACGAGCGATACCTGGAACTCACGCTTGTCCACCAGGGAATGGCTTCCATCGCGTTCCCAAAGTCGATGCCAGGTACGTTCCTCACGTTGCAGTGCGCGCCGCTCGGAAAGCCGGACATGTACGACAGGGCCGTACGGTGGTACGCGATTGGCACCAACGGCACGCGATACCGCTGTGACAGGCAGCAGGGCGTGGTAGCATACGACAACGAGACGCGCTACCCGCTCATGGACGGCATAGAGCTGTACGCGAACGAGCTTGCCCACATCCGCATAACCAGGCGCGTCAACAGGATGCACCAGCAGATACCGTTCATCCTCACCGGGCCGCAGGAGCGCAGGCAGGACATGGTGAACCTCTTCAAGCAGGTGGCAGGCGGAGAGCCAGCCGTCATAGGCACCAGCGACCTGCAACAGATTGAGTACCAGGCATTGCAGACTGGCGTAACGTTCATCGGCGAGGAACTGGCCGTGGACGAGCAGAACGTCTGGGGTCGCGTGTACACGATGCTCGGAATAAAGAACTCGACCATGAAGCAGGAGCGACAGACCGAGGACGAGATTAGGGCGCAGGAGAACCCGGCGTCACTGGTCGCAGCGAGCGCCCTCTCTGAGCGTCGCAAGGTGGCCGACGAGCTGAACGCGCGATTCGGGCAGTATCTTGACGCGCCCATACAGGTCGTGTGGCGGCAGGACAACGAGAGCGACAACTGGAACCTCTCCCACAACATGCAGTCCATAGCGAAGGCGGCTAACCAATGATTGACGAGATAGATGGATACGAGCCATCGCCGGACTTCCACGCGGTAGTGTCCATACAGCTCTGCGAGCTTGTCGAAGCAGGGTTCTGCGACAGGCACCTGACCGGATGGGAATGGCCGTCGTACAGCGTGGAGCAGGACACGCGACTGCGGGAGAAGCTGGTGGACCACTACTGGTTCCGCGAAATCTCGCTCGTCCCACCTGGCGTGTGGATGCACGAGTTCGTACGCCGCATGAGGGAGATTATGCCGAAGTACATTCCTCTGTACAAACTCATGGCCGAGTCACCAGAGCTTTATGGTGGCAGCTCGGAGTGGTACAAGGGACGCGACGTTTTCTCCGACTTCCCACAGACGCAGCTATCCGGCGAGAACCAGGACTACGCAAGCTCCGGCAACGACCGGGAGTTCCAGAGAATCAGACAGGGAGACGTCATAGACACGGCAAAGCGGCTGACTGACTATAACGACGTTGACCTGATGATTGTGGATGACATGAGTCCGCTGTTCTCATGCCTGTTCACCGTAAACACAAACAGCTTCTAGGAGGTGATGCGAATTGGGTATCATGTATCCGCTTGACTGGCCGCCAATGACGGAGTCGCAGTCATGGAGCATCGTGCTCGCGTGCATCATGATGGTGGCAGATGTTGTGGTCGGATTCGTCGGGGCGGCAATCAGGCATGACATAAGCTCTACGAAGATGCGGGAGGGAATCGGCCACAAGGTTATGATGCTGGCTCTGATAGTCGTTGCCTACGTTCTCGGCGTCGGTCTAACGCATGTGAGCGGCATACAGTTCGAGGTTCCGTCCACGGAGGTGGTGTGCTGGTACACCATCGTAATGGAGCTTGCATCCATAATCGAGAACATAGCGATGGCGTGGCCGGCGTTCTCTGACAGCAAGCTGTTCATGTACTTCTCCGGTTTCATTGGTGGTGAGGACAATGCAGGCCAGTGACGGCGGATGGGGTCTAATTCCGTATTCGTCATACGTTGCGAGCACACCTGCGCTCCCCGCGTTCTACTGGGATGTGTACAGCTCCGAGCAGCGCATAAAGGAGATGTGTCTTGAGCTAGACAAGCTGGCATCTTACGGAACGTATCTTGCCGAGACCATAGACAGGATACAGGCAGTATCCCCGGAGGAGTTCGCAGCATACCAGCAGGAGATGCGCGAGACGATTGCCAGCCTGCGCACAGAGATTTACGAGCTGTCCGTTGGGGTCATGTCATGGAACGTGCAGCACGGCAAGTTCACGTCAAGCACACAAGCGCAGCGTGACATGTTCAACGACCTCGCTGTCCATGCAATCACAGTGAAGAAGCTGAACTCTCTGGAAATGACCGTTAGCAACCTTGCAAACTGTGGACTTAGTGTGAGAGGTCTTGCAGTAATGAGCTACTGGCTCGTTGACAAGTTCGACATTTCTGATGACTTTAAGGCGATGTCTGCGAGCTACACTACAAATGGTATGCTTGACGCCACGAAACTAAACGTGGCAAAGGTTCGTGACGATGGTACCGTATTCATACCCGAAGAGTTTAGGAGCTGACAATGGCAACCACCAACTATTCACTTCCAGAGTTCACAAGCACCGGTTCTGTAGACCTAATTGGCGTGTACAATGCGGCAATGCAACTGATTGATACAAAGTTAAAAAGTCTAGAGACGCAAATGGGAACCCTTAGCACAAAGGTAGATAACGTGCAAGGCTTCGCACCTGATGCGACCAAAGACAAGACGCTTACTGTAGCAAACCTTAACGGTGCAAAGGTGACTTCTTCTGGTATCATCTATTTCAAGCAGTCATAGATTGGAGCCTATCATGGCTAGTGAATACACACCGAACTACAATCTCGACCTTTACGCCGACAACGACAAGCCTAACCTGCGTGACCAGTACAACGGTGCAATCACCAAGATTGACGCACAGTTGCATGAGTTCTCCAACAACATGGTTATCGTCACTGATGCGGCGAACCAGGCCAGGGACAAGGCGGCGACTGCACAGTCTACGGCTGACGCCAACACAAAGACTATATCCACGCTCGACACAACGGTGACGGAAGTCGACTCATCATACAAGACGGCAGACGCCAAGCTGTCAAGTGACATCACGGCTGCGTACAAGGCTGCTGACGATGCGGTGACATCTTCATACAAGGCTGCTGACGATGCGGTGACATCTTCATACAAGGCAGCTGACGCAACGATTTCGAGCGCATATGCTCAGGCTGATACAAATCTTAACAATACGCTTACAAAGTTGATAAACGATAATGCGGCCGAAGTAAACGCTCATTTCCCAATCAAGTCGGGCGACATTCAGGCGGGCGCAATCACGCGAGACAAGCTGGACGCGCAGGCGCTCGAATCTCTGATAAAGGGAATCACGATTCGGCATTTCGATTCCAAGGACAGCTCTGCTGACAACACAGGACTTGTGGTTCCTAACAGCGACGTAAGGCTTGCTGGATTCTACCTACCGGAACTCACCATGCTTGTGATTACCGTATTCCATGTGTCAGCAGGAACAGCTGTGCAATCCTTCTTTAATGATACGACTTCTTTTAGGCTTCCAAGTTATGTGCCGCACACCACGGCTAATAATATCTTTCTTAACGGAATTGGTGTAAAGTCAAACTCTAGCAGTGACTTTGTTAGCTGGACTGGCATCGGAATGAACAAAAACGGATATATTGGCACGAACAGCGGTGTCACAAGTGACTACGCTTTGGATATGGCAGGAAGCGCAGTAGTGTTCCTGCGAGCATACGGAGTTGCATAGCCATGAGGATTGCGCAAGTTACTGATACGCACGCTGACACAACAGGCACGGAAAGCGCGCTTGCAGCAATAAGGTCGATACGAGACGTTGACCTAGTCGTACATACTGGCGACATATCGCATGACACATTCTCGGATTCGATAGACTACGCAGACATGCTAAAACCTTTTGCGGTATGCATTGGAAACCACGACATGTTGCTTAGCAAAGGTGCGATAAGCACTGGCTACAGATGGGACTTGCAACCCACGCAGGAGGAAGCGTATCAGAAGTATTTCAGGGACAACAGCACTGGAATCACGATTGAGCATGGTACCACATACTGGTACAAAGACCTCAAAGATTGCAGGGTAATCGGTATAGACTATACTGCTAGAAATGATGCGTATTACAACGAGTGGTATTGGCTCGAAAGGCTGCTTACAGAATGCCTTTCCGGCAATGTGCCAGTGTTCCTGTGCTCACACCAGATATGCGAATACGCTGTATTGCAGGAGACATGCGACTTCACGTATGACACGTACTTCTATGATTGGACCATGTATGCACATGATGTAGGATTTAGTGTGTATCCGTTCATGAACAAGAGCTATGAGCTTGTCACCGAATACGCAGAACGCGGGCTTAAGGTAATATGCTGGATTTTCGGCCACGAGCACGCAGACGGTGCGTTCATATCTGGAAACAAAAAGAACAGGTTTCCAATGGTATGCTGCGGCAGCAGCCTGCACGACCAATACAACGACGTATATAGGAGCCATACGTCTAACTATGTTACTGATGCTGTTATAAACCTATATGAGTGGTCTACTAGAACGCAATCACTTTGCATCACAAGGATTGGTCCGACTGCTTGCTCGACAGGAAGGCTTAGGAACATGATTGCGTTCAACTATGACACAGGTACGTTCATCAGCAGAGAAGCTAGGGGATGATTCTACATGCTCAACGGAATTGATATAAGCAGCTGGCAGAATGGCTTGCAGCTGTCAACGAGTGACGCCGACTTCTACGTCATGAAGGCAACCGAGGGCACGAGCTACGTGGATAGGTGCTGCGACCCATGGGTGCAGTGGTGCATCGACAATGGCAAGCCATGGGGCTTCTACCACTTCATGCGCAACAACGGCGGCGTTGCTGAAGCCGAGTTCTTCTACACCAACACGCGGAACTACTTCACGCACGGCGTTCCCATCCTGGACTTCGAGGATTCCAGCCTTTCCACGGAGGACGGGGAAGAGTTCATCTGGCGTCTTCATGAGCTCACGAACGTGTGGCCGCTGGTGTACTGCAACTCGGACTTCATCAACAACCGTGGCTACTTCGCGCACAGCTGGGTGAAGGACAAGTGCGGCCTGTGGCTTGCTGGCTACCCGTCGCGTCGGACCGGCTGGCCCAGCGACGCGACGTGCCCCTACGCGCATGATGGCTGGACGCTGGCAATGTGGCAGTTCACCAGCTCGCTCGACTTTGGCGGAATGTCAGTAGATGGTGACGTTTTCTACGGAGACGAGGAAGCATGGGGCAAGTACGCGATGGGAGACAACGTAGCACAGAAAGAGGTGATAGAAATGCCGGATATTCCAAGCGAGGAGAACGCTGTCTACAGGCTGTACAACCCGAACGACGGTCAGCACATGTTCACGGCAAGCCACTACGAGGCAGTCACTTTGCAGAACCTTGGCTGGACGTACGAGGGCATCGCTTTCTACGCAGCAAGAACGTAGAATCTACGGGACCATTTCTAACAACGCGATTTTGAAAATGACGTCGGCGCTCGATGAAATGTCGGGCGTCGGCGTCTTTGTGTTTTTAGCGGTCTGGCAGATATTTTTGCGAAAAGTTCTGGAGTTGCCAGGATTCCGGCAACCACACACGCGCGTATATGGAGTAGATTATGGAGATTTTGTGAATTTGAGATTTTCTATTGACATTATGCTGTTATGTTTGTATACGCGTGCATTTATATATAGGGTTTGCCGCAATTATGTAGGAAATGTGAATTGAGTTTTGCCGTTTGGCATAACGCTTTTTTGTGGTAGATTATCCATAGCAAGCGAGAGCACTAGGGTCTCTCGCAACGAGAAGAAACGGGGTAAAAGAAATGACGCTCAAAAAGTGCGTAGAAGATTCAGCGTATGATATGCTTATTGAGTTGATAAACACGTATGGAGATGCCATCGTATTGAACGAACTTTTCTCAAGCTATCTTGATACTGATAGTAAGGTTGAATTCATTATCAGCTTTATACGCTACAGGGATACGCCTAAAGATATTTTCGATAAGGAAGATATGCAAGCGGTAGAAGAACATGCAAAAATTCATTGCTATATGTGAACTAGGGAATGGAGAAGAAAAATGTTCATATCGGATAATTGCAACGTAAAGCAGATTTTCAGAAACGACTTTGTGGATATGGTAAACATACTTGTAAATGATACAAAATACTACACTTTTCAACTGTATGAAAACTCACGTTCGCAAGGTACCAACGCTTGGTATAATCAGTCCATTAAAAGCGCTTGTAGCGCGCGTAAAAGCGCTTGTAGCGCGCGTGAGTATTTGGAATTTATAAACGCGCTAGATAAGCAGATTGAGCGCGAGGACATCTGTATCGTATATGGCGGTACATGTGACAATGATTGCGTGTGGGTTGTTTGTGCAGAGTAGAATGGAGACGGTAACAATGCGCGAGACTGTTACGTTCGTTGAGACGCTAGATAAGCTAGGTAGGTTGTGCGTTAGATTGAACAAGAAAAACGGTGTTATTCTTTGTCGTTTCCGCAATGACTTAACGGGTCAGTATGGTTTCTATAAGTGGTCGCGTGAGAAGAACGCTGTTTTGCGCGGGTATGGCGATATGTGCTTTGACGCGATACAATACGCAATGTACTATCACGGCCAAACTGACTTTTGCCCGGCCGTTGAATCGCCTGAAGTTTTGCCGTATGACGTAAATTACAAAGTAGTAGACGAAGCAAACGGAAATAATCTTATAAACGTCCTATTCTATGAATGGTAAATAATATGGAAAAAATTTGCGTTTCAGAGTTTGCAGCGGGCGACTATCTCACGCGAGAAGAGCAAGGCGCATTGCTACGCGCGTATAGGCGCAATGGCGTTAGGCGTTGGCATTCTAGCAATGCAGGTACTAAAGTTTGTGACAAGAATAAGAACACGCTGTTATTTTTCTCTTATTGGACTTGCGTTTGTGGTATCACTCACACGCACGTAAAAACAAGCGTTCTGTTAATGCCATACGTGTACGCACATGAGGAATTCATAAACTCACGCACGACTAACAGACAACTGTATAAATTCTTGCTAGAAAATAACATCAATACGAATATGGCGCAATTGCATGAATTTTATGACAACATTTGTAATGGTTTGCGTGTTCCACCTATACGCGACGTATACGGAAACGCGATTGATGTTCAGTTCTCGCCCCATGGTATTTACGTAAAAGCATACGGCATTGAAGATGATGATTTGTGTATCAACGTTCCGCGCGTTGTCCTTACAGCAGACGGAAACTATTGCGTAGGCGTGTATGATTAACGAATTTATATTCTCATATGATTTTATAATGGCGTTATCTATATTGTTGTGCTTGCTAGGCGTCTGCTTTATCAGTGTATCTAAGGCGCTTTACAAAAAGCAAGAAAAGCGCTACCGCGACGAACAGCGCGAACTAATCAAATGGCAAATGGAGCTAGAAAAACGCGCAAGTGAGTTGCAAAACACAAAGCGTTAGTGTATAATGCATTTAGAAGCAAGGGGATAGGCCCCGTGCAAACTGCAAGAGAGGAAAAGCAAAATGAGAACTACTAAGGGTATCGCTTGCAAGGTA